>Ga0302286_10000567_pt1 | contig 30098 bp, 27 predicted proteins | sample III_Fen_E2_3_FD_198765 | JGI IMG/M metagenome (GOLD analysis project Ga0302286, IMG submission 198765) | Peat permafrost microbial communities from Stordalen Mire near Abisko, Sweden - III_Fen_E2_3 | ecosystem: Environmental > Terrestrial > Soil > Wetlands > Permafrost | place: Sweden: Abisko...
ATAAAAGCTTCTAATTCTTTTTTATCTGGCAATTGTAAAATGTATTCACTTACAAACATATCTATATCGGTGTCAGCAACTGCATATTCCACAAGGGCCTTATTTTGTCCGGTAACTAACAAAATGCCTACAGGTGGATTATCTGTTGGCAATACTATATTCTTTTTATAGTAATTGATATAGGTCTTTAATTTTCCAATATGTTCATGATCGGCAACATCGTTTTTTAATTCAATTAGTACATGGCATTTTAATATTCTATGATAAAAAACAAGGTCAATAAAAAAATACTCATCACCTATAAGAATACGTTTCTGACGGGCTTCAAAACAAAAACCATTACCTAATTCGATTATAAATTCTTGTAAATGGTCGATTAATGCTTGCTCCAATTCAGATTCTTCAATTAATTGAGGTTGATTAATATTTAGAAAATCGAAAAAATAATGCGACTTTACAATATCTGAACTAAGCTCAGGATTTATTTTTTGTTGAATTTGTTCAAATGCAATTTCTTTATTCTTTGAGAATCCTAATCGTTCATATGAAAGTGTATTAATTTGTCTTCTTAATTCTCTTATGTTGGGTTGTGTTTTAAGAATGAGTAATTCGAAGTAACTTCTTTTTGTATCATCCGAAATCTTTATTAACTCCACCCAATGTGAAAATGAAATGTTAGTGATTAGCCGGTATAAGTAATTGTTATTGATCGTGTTATCTTTAGATCTTAATTCTTGGGACATTGTCCCAAATATTAAGTCTTTTTGAATATCTAATTCTTGGGACATTGTCCCAAGAATGTAATGTGGCAAAAATGCATTTAATTCTTCAGGCAATAATTCAATTATTTGTGGATAAGTTTTATAAAATTGCCTGCATCGCGAAAGCTCAGGTGCTGTAAGTCCTTTTATAGACAATTCTTTTGCTAAACTTTCAAGTAATTTACTGCTGTATCGAGCCCTGTCTTCACCATTTTGATCAAACTCAACAATATGATATCCAAATATCCAATTCCGTAATGTTAGATTGACATTTACAGCTTTTACAGCTCTTCGAAATAACCTTTCGTTAGTTTCTTTTAGAAATTCTGATAATTGACTAAAGTTCATATTATTATCAAATTATATTGTGAAACATAGAAAAAAAATATGATTAATTATCTTCTGTCAATCTAAGTCAATGATATAATGTGAAATTTAAACAAACTTCCCGGATACCAGCAATGCCCCGAAAAAGATAAGTATTGCCACTGATGAGAGGACCACAATAAACTGGGCATTGTGATTCATTCTCGAACGTGCCATAAATGATTCGATCATCCCTACAACAATTGCCAGGAATGCCTGCATGGCAAAAAACAACGGTATGGCATATCCATAACTGATGGATCCGCTGAACAGGTTAAATATAATGGCTCCGTAAATGGCAAACTTCAGGTATCCGGCTGTCAGGATCAACCCAAGGTCAAAACCACTGTTGTCAAGTATCATCACTTCGTGCACCATGGTTAGCTCCAGATGTGTTTTAGGGTCATCGATGGGCATGCGGCTGTTTTCGATCATGGCAATCATTAAAAATACAGAGGCTGCCAATACACCCAGTGCATAGGTAATGGAAGAACCTAAGTGAAGGGTGGAAAATATCTCCTGAAAGGACGTATGTCCTGTTAATAAAGCCAGTGAGCCCATCAGGATGAAAAAGGCAGGTTCGGCAAACATGGAGTAAAGTGCTTCACGGCTTGCTCCCATGCCCTCAAAGCTGCTGCCGGTATCCATGGCTCCGATAATGCTGAAAAACTTGCCTAATCCCAACACATAAGCAAAGAAAATAAAGTCTCCGTTAAAACTGATAATCCCTTTCGATTGACCAAACGGAACTACCAGCATGGCCACAAATACAGATGAAAAGTAGATGGTGGGTGCAATACGGAAAACAAAACTGGAAGTCTCACTGTATACCGCCCCTTTTTTGAACAGACGGATCACATCCTTGATCGGTTGAAATATCCCGGGTCCCTTGCGTCCGGAAGCTATGCTTTTCGTCCGGATAATTATGCCGGTGAAAAAGGTTGCGGCGAGTAGTATCAATAATAAACTTAGCATACTGGTTGGTTTGTTAATTTTTATATTGTGAATTATGCATTATAAATTATACATTATTTAAAGCTGTCTCATAAAATCAATGAATTCCATGATTTTATTGTAAAGTATCGGAATGCTGATAATCGAAATGATAAACAGGATCCCGTACAGGATATAAAATTGCAGCTTTCCGTTTTGTACAAAGCGGAAGCGCCCTAAGAACAATTTGAAATTTATGATTGGATAATCAATAAACCATTTTTCAATTTTATCATAGGGCCGTGTCTCAAGATGAGCGTTTGTTGGAAATATTCCTTCCACCTCTTTCTCCTTTTTGAATATCAGGAAAATCATGCCGAACAGCTTGCTGTATGTTTTGACAAACGAACTTGCTGTGTATTGTATCCTTGCTGTCGGGGCTGTATAACCGCAATTCCAGGTAGGCAATACGGTAACGGTTCTGTTTCGTACAACCAGTTTCCGGATACCCAGTACCACAAGTACCATGAATATCAAATACCAGCTGGCGTGGCTCACTGATATCATGGCATCCATGCTTTGATACTGGAAAGCTGTAAAGGGGATTTGCCGTACCCCGGTAAAAAGTTGAACCGGCTTTATCATCAGGTCAAGGAAGATGGTCGGAAACAACCCTATGAAAATGATGAAGGCTGCAATAAAGTACAGGGGAAGCAGTTGTAGGAATGGAACTTCCCGGATTTCATGCTGGAACGTATGCCTTGGATTTCCTAAAAAGACTACTCCGAATGCTTTTGTGAAACACATGATCGCCAGCCCGCCAATCATGACCAGTGCCATTACCGTAAATGCGCTGCTTACTAAGGTGCCGATCATAGCGTTTTGCATCCAGTTATACATCCCGGTGTACAGCATAAACTCAGATATAAACCCGTTAAACGGAGGTATTCCCGAAATGGCAATGGCAGCTATCAGAAACAGGATGGTGGTCTGGGGCATTTTTTTTACAAGGCCTCCCAGTTTTTCAATATCAAGGGTATGGGTTGCCTGATAGACATTCCCGGCTGTAAAAAACAACAATGATTTGAAGAGCGAATGATTCAGGGTATGTAGAAGTGCACCGGCAAACCCCAATGAACTTAATACGGGATTGTTTGTCCCCAGCCCGATACATCCCAGGCCTATCCCAATGCCTATGATGCCTATATTCTCAATGCTGTGGTACGCCAGCAGCTTCTTCAGGTTATGCTGTAAAATAGCCAGCATAACTCCGTATATCCCTGAAACGATGGACATGAACAGGATAATGCTTCCCACAGTCAGGTAATCGACGTTGATAAGCAACAGCATGCGCAGGATGCCAAAGATGCCGATTTTTATCAATACTCCTGACATAATCCCTGAGATATGTGCCGGTGCTGCCGGGTGTGCATAGGGCAACCAGGTATGGAAAGGAACGAATCCTGCTTTTATGGCGAATCCTGTAAAGAAGAACAGAAACAGCATCAGGGAAAGTGCCCCTGGGTGTGTCATTGAATAGGTATGTATCGCACTGAAGCTGTAGCTGCCGGTCAGGCTTGCCACCCATATGAACCCGATCATCAGGAAAAGGATTGAGACATGCGATTGTATCAGGTAATTGATACCTGCCCGGATAGTGGCCACCTTCTCATGCTCAAAGATGATGCTTAGAAAAGCTGAAAGTGCCATGACTTCCCAGGCAACCAGAAAGGCTATGCTGTTTTGTATGACACAAAGGCTTACCAGCGAAGCATGAAGCAGAATGAAGAGTATGGCATGCAGGTTTATGTTCTTTTTCTGGCTTTTATAAACCCGCATATAGAATATCCCATAGAACCCGCCTGTCAGGAATGTAAAGTTGATAATCAGCATAAACCAGGCTGACAGGGCATCGATATGCAATTGGATGGGACCGCTTACCAGGCTGCCTTCCAGTGTCAGGTCTACATTAAAGCCAGCCAGTCCCTGAAATGCCGTGTAGCTCGTGAATATGGCTATCGTACCGACTGCAGCGTACACAGCAATGGCTTTACCTTTCATTTTCAGGAAAGGAATAAGGCACATTGCCAGGAACGGAATCAGTATCAATATCCACAAAAAGATCATAGGATGATATTAAAGATTGTCAGGATAAAAATGCTTACGATAAAGATAATCCCATATAATACGTACGATTGTACCCGTCCGTTTTGAAAAAATTTAAAATAATTCACTCCGTATATCAACCGGTTGGTCACCACCTTGATGACCCGAAATTCAAAGAAATCATGGTAATGTGACGTGTATTTTTTATCGGCAGGAAATATCTCTCCCGCTTTCAACTCGTCGTAGTTCTTGCGTTCAATAACCAGGAAGTTAAACATCTTGCTTAATGATTTTGAAAATGACTTGCCGGTATATTGTATGCGGGGTGTCGGGGCAGTATACCCGCATCCCCAGGTTGCTCCGATGACCTGTGACCTTCCCCGTAATGTCACTGCCCTGATTCCCCAGAAGACAAGGATCACAATGATGAATACCAGCGAGTAAAAGCTGATATTCCGCATAATTGAAATATACAGCCAGAAATCAACAGGCATGGCAACCACGTTGTTTTTAGAAAATCCGGTAAGCACATTCCCGATCACTTGCAAGTATACCTGTGGGAATATGGCAACGCTGATCATGACAAGGATGATGATGTATTGTGGTATCAACATGACCTGACTGACTTCATGCGGTTTATGGGACAAGGGTTGCCGTTGGCTTCCCAGGAAGATGGTGCCAAACGATTTGGTAAAGGTCAGTATTGAAAGTCCTCCGATTATGCTCAACCCGGCAAAGGTCAGGACCATGAGTATGATTTGGGTCATGTTCTGCAGCTTAATGCCTTCGATCAACCCGCTATAAATCAGGAATTCGGATATAAACCCGTTGAATGGAGGCATGCCGCCAATGGCAACAGCTCCTATCAGGAATACGACTGCTGTGCGGGGCATGCTTTTGATCAGTCCGCCCAGTTTCTCCATATCGCGTGTATGGGTTTGCTGGTATACAGAGCCTGCTGAATAAAACAACAGGGATTTGAACAGCGAATGGTTGAGCACATGCAACAAGGCACCTCCAAATCCAAGGTAATACAATATCGGGACATTATTTCCAAGGCCTATTAGTCCAATACCCATTCCAATGCCAATAATCCCGATATTTTCAATGGTACAGTAAGCCAGCATTTTCTTGAAATCACGGTGTACGGCAGCATTGATGATCCCATACAAACCTGTCAGGACGGATACAATAACCACAATTTCGCCCAGTACCAGGTAGTCGCTTTTCAGGTAAGAGGCTATCCGGAAGATACCATATATTCCCAGCTTTACAATCACCCCCGACATTACTCCCGATATATGCGATGGGGCAGCCGGATGAGCATGTGGCAACCAACTGTGCAACGGGATAAACCCTGCTTTCAATCCAAACCCTACGAAGAATACCAGGAATAACCAGATATTGCTGTTTGTACCGAAGTAACGGGTAAAAGCATCAAAACTAAACGAACCTGTCTGAAAATATACCCATACAAACCCGATGGTCAGGAAAACAACGCTAATATGCATTTGAACCAGGTAGTTGATACCTGCCTTAATGGTTTTTGGATTGTTGGCATCAAAGATCACCAACATCATGGACGATAAGGACATGACTTCCCACGCGATCAGGAATAGCAAACCATGCTGAATCATGCATACCCACACCATCGATAGTTGGAACAGGATAAAGAGGATCCAATGCATGCTGAGTTTTTTTGCCGGATTATCATAGGCCTTTAAATAGCCTGAGCCATAGAATACCCCGGTAACGCACGTGAAATTGATGATCAGGATAAACCAGGCCGATAACTCATCCACGCGGATAAGAATGTCACCCATGCTGCTCCCGCCATCAAAAAGAAAGCTCACTGGTTGTCCGCTGAGTGCCTGTATGGCGATCCAGCTTGTTACTATGGCAATGGCAACGACTGCTGAAATAGCAATTGTTGCTTTTATTTTTATGGGAACAAAAAGCAAGACAATTACAGCCAGAAGTGCTATGATCCAACTCAAATTTATCAATTCAATCATGTAATAATGTGTTATTTGGAATGCGAAATTACTAAAAATTCAGAATTATTGTTCCGGAAATGTGGTTTTTGTCGGCTTATAAATGTCAAGTATCATAATATCAGTTGCTTACTAAAAACGAGTGAGAACAGCTTGATATGCCTGTTTTCTCAACGAACTGATCATGTAAAATGAATATCCTGGCTCCTTTATTTCTGTTTTATATATCAAGAATAGCCTCATTTTTTGAAGGGTCTGGGCTTACATTGAGGTCAATCCCCAACTCTCACGTAACTCTTCAAACTCTTCAAACTCTTCAAACTTTCAAACCCTTCAAACCCTTCAAACTTTCCAAACTCTTATACCCTTTAAAGGCTCTTTCCAGGGGGTTGGCAGGGGGTTACGAGGGGGTTCAGTGAGGTTTAGCCCTCGGAAGGCCCTCGCAACCCCCTCGGAAGGCCCTCGGAAGGCCCTCGGAACCCCCTCTATACACAGAACAAATACAGACTGAATTTAGTGGATATTTTTTAAAAGAAACACTTCAAATACAAGGTTTTTTTTTAATCCTGAAAATCCTATTAAGATTCCCACTTGTTGAACAGATATGCAGGAATGAGTAATTCTGGAAATAAAAAGGGCGAATAAATGATTTAAAATAGGACTTTTAATTATTCCTATACTTAAGCCGTCAAAACAAGTGTAACCAATGAGTTAGAATTGAAGAAATAAAATAATAGAAGGATATATGATGCGATTTCCTCAGTTGGATCCCGATTCCTTCCCGATAACTGTTGAACATTATAGGCCTTTGTTGCATTTTAAAGTGGCAGGTAAACTCTTTGATAAACTCTTTTGAGAGTTTTTCACGGTGACAAAAACAAAAGTTAGCAGAAATATGGGACAACCTGTAATCCGGGTTACTTAAAAAGAGTATTTTTGTAGCTCAATTGCGCTCACTTTTAAGGAGTCCTGATTTATCATTCATTCATTATAAATTATGCATTGTGAATAATGCATTATGAAATCAATATTTATGTGGAAACTCAATCAATTTAATTATAGCCGTCGTCCTTCCGATACCATTCGGGTAGGAAATATTTTTTTAGGAGGCAATCAGCCCATCCGTGTTCAATCAATGGCCAATACCGACACAAACGACATCCCCAACTCCGTGGCCCAGTGCCTGCGGATTGTGGAAGCAGGAGGTGAGTTGGTTCGTTATACCGCCCAAGGGGTGCGTGAAGCGGAGAATTTAAAACTGATCCATGCGGCATTGCGGGAGCAGGGATGCAAAGTGCCACTGGTAGCCGATATCCATTTTAATGCCAATGCAGCCGATGTTGCTGCCCGGTATGTGGAAAAAGTACGCATAAACCCCGGAAATTATGTGGGGAGTGTAAAAATCGGCGACACTTCCGATTATACAATCGAAGAATATGAGTTGGAATATGAAAAGATAAAAGCACGGTTTATCCCGTTCCTGAATATTTGCAAGGAACATCACACGGCCATACGTATCGGGGTTAACCACGGATCGTTAAGCGAACGGATCATGAACCGCTTTGGTGATACGCCGAAGGGAATGGTGGCATCATGCATGGAATTTCTGAAGATATGCAGGTCCGAGAGTTTTACGGATGTGGTGATTTCCATGAAGACATCCAACACTGTATTGATGGTACAAGCCGTCAGGTTACTGGTTGATGAGATGGCAAAAGAAGGATTTTATTTTCCCCTGCATTTAGGGGTTACCGAAGCCGGAGATGGTGAAGATGGGCGCATAAAATCGGCTGTTGGGATTGGTGCTTTGTTAGCCGATGGCATTGGGGATACCATACGCGTTTCACTCAGCGAAGAACCTGAGGCTGAAATACCTGTTGCCAGGCAATTGGTTTCGTATATCTCGGAACGGCAGCTTCATGCCCCTATTGATGCCATTGAGCATGTCCTGCATTCCCGTTATGAATATTCCCGAAGGAAAACAACAGCAGCCGGCAATATCGGTGGGGATAATGTGCCTGTTGTGATTGCAGGTGCCGATGGACGTCATAGCATTGCACCCGATTATGTGTTGTCAGCTGACGGCCTGAAAGGTGCTGATGGAGAAAACTGTCCGGTATATTCTCCGGAGCAACTGAATTTGCAGGGATATGACAAGCCGGGTATAAAATTCCTGAAAATGACCTATGCGGAACTAACACCATTGTTGCTGGCAAAACTAACCGGAAGAAATGATGTGGTGGTATTGCTTCAAACGACCCACAAAAACGGGGTAGGGGAGCAGCGTGCCTTTTTCCATGCATTGATGAATGTGGGATGCACCACTCCAGTGATTCTATGCCGGGAGTATGCGGAGGACAATCTGCAACAGTTGCAGGTAAAAGCTGCTGCCGATCTGGGTGTGCTGTTTATCGATGGGTTTGGGGATGGGATATTCCTTGAAAATAAAGGGAGTATTCCAGTGGAAGATGTCAATTCGGTTGCCTTTGGCATCCTGCAGGCCTCGAGGGTGCGTGTAACCAAGACTGAGTTTATATCCTGCCCGGGTTGCGGTAGGACGATGTTCAACCTACAAACGGTGATCGCAAAAGTAAAACAACGCACGTCGCACCTCAAAGGACTCAAGATTGGGATCATGGGCTGTATCGTAAACGGACCAGGCGAAATGGCAGATGCTGATTACGGGTATGTTGGTGCCGGACGCGGGAAAGTAAGCCTTTATAAGAAAAAGAATTGCATTCAACGCAATATCCCGGAAGAGGAAGCGGTAGAAAAAATGATCGAACTGATTAAGGAGAACGGTGACTGGCATGAATAAGCCTGCAGCAGTTTACATGCTGCGGGCTTATTGAGGGGTATACTGAATGTGATAAATCGGGATCGTTTATTCCTGAAGCATTTCCAGATGGCAACACATGACATCGCGGGAATGTTGATCGCGCAGATGCAGGCCGTTACCTTTGCAATACTTGTAGGATTTGCAGGTAGCACATTTCCCTGTTTTTGTCCAGAAGCGGTCACGCATGATCAGATACCGTTCATTCCAGACATACCAGAAATCATCGGTATAAATATTTCCCTGAATATAATCAGCCCGTAAGCTTGGGCATGCACTGATGGATCCATCCACCAGTACTGATGCGATATGTATTCCTGCCTGGCAAAAGAACGGATTGTCGCGGACTTCCATTTCATACTTTCCAAGATAACCTTCACACCCATAGGATGCATGGATAATCCCTTCTTTCCGGGTTTGTTTGATAAATTCCATAAGCCTGATAAAATCAGGATTGGATAGCTGAAGCTCGGGATTGTATTTGGCGCGTCCTTTTGGGAAGACGGTAAACAGACGCCAGCGTTTCACACCCCTGGCAATGAACAGGTCACGGATAGCTTCCAGGTCCTGAATGTTCCGTTTGTTTACACACGTGACGACATCATACATCAGATCCGGAGTAGCAACAACAAGGTCTATGGAGTCCATGGCATGATCCCAGGATCCCTTCTTTCCCCGGAACCAATCGTGGCTTTCGGGACTTACTCCATCTATGCTAACGGTGATGGAACGCAAGCCTGCTTGTAATAACCTGCTGAATCGCTCAGGGGTAAGTCCATAGCCATTGGTTACCATGCCCCATGGGAAACCGCGTTTGTAAATCTCTTCACCGCATTTCTCCAGGTCTTTACGCATTAAAGGCTCACCACCGGAAATAACCACCATGACTTTGTTCGGATTTACATGGGGAACAATCGAATCAAGCACTTTCAGGAAATCTTCCAGAGGCATGTCAGGGGCAGTAACTTCTTTGGAACAATCGCTGCCACAGTGGATGCAATTCAGGTTGCAACGCAGGGTGCACTCCCAGAACAGGTATGTCAGTTCGTGCAATTTACTTTGATTCCGTTTATGTTGTTGAAGGAGGGAAAAGATAATTTTCTTTTTTATATTCACAGGATCTTATTTCTTTTTGAGTTTGATATCAATCGTTTTCACGGCTTTCCCATTATACCACCCTTTGCCGCCGGACAAATCCGAATTGGTAAACAGAATGCTTTTTTGTTGAGGAATAAACTCGCCCCCGTTGGCAGGACCATCTATATCTTCTGCTTTCACCTTAAAAGTTTGTACTTCTAACGGGAAATTCTGAAACTGAATGTCGTATTCTCCTGCACTATCAGTTTCTTTGACAGCCAGCGTATCAATATGTACCAACGCAGAATCATGTCTGGTAAAAGGATGGTCTTGGGTGACAGTTACCCGCACATGTTGTACCGGAGCTGACGAGATGCTATCGGTAACAGTTCCTTTTATCTCAAAATCGGCATAAGGTGTTCCATATTCTGCCGGATTGTGGATATAATCACAACCGGTTAAGGATCCAATAAATGTAAGCAACGCAATAATAAATTTGTCGTAAGGTTTTAGGATAAACTTTTTCATGTTGACACGTGAGTTTTGGTTAGGGGTTTTTTATGAATTGAAATGGTATTTGCCGGAACAACTCCATACAAAGGAACAATGCTATATGCCTGTACAGCAAGTTTTTTATTTGTTTTTATGGAAGAATACAGAAAGGATGAAAACAAGGTCCCGACAATCAGTTTGTCATAAGATTTCAATAAAAACTTTCTCATAATCCGATTTACTATAAGTCTGACATTCTTACGATGCAATCCTATGGTTAAACGTTGCATGTTCACTGAAAGAAAGTAAAAAAATAAATTTAAAATCGAACTGTTACACTGTTAAAAATTAACAGTGCAAATATATGAAATCTATTTTAAAAATAATCGATAATTATACAATTTAACAATTTGTTTTCAAAATTGATTGATTCATACGATGCAACCACAATCCGGAACTTTTTTGTTATTTTTGCAAGATAATCAGGATAAATGCAATTGCCCAGATGAAAAAACACCTAATAATTGCTTTCGTAATACTTTTTAATTCAATACTTACGGCACAAACTACACAAAGCGGGAATGAACAAACGTATTTATTGACAACAAAAACGAATACAATCGGATTTTCCATCCTCAGTCTGACCGATCCGTATCTTTCTCCACTAACCTATACCGGAAACGGGATACAGTTTGAGCATGAAAGTCGAAGGTTTTTATCGGTATCGAATACCCGTCTGTCGATGCAAAGCAAGTTGAACCTGGAGGGCGGCTTTCTGCTAAACCCTGCCGGTACAAGTGGTATGACCTATCTGGGGGTGTATTACAGTTGGGGGATGCATTATCACTTTCGTCCGGTAAAAGGGTTGGTACTCCTGGCAGGTGGGAGTGTGGATGCAGGGTTTGGGTATAAGGATGTACCGCGGAACATCAATAATCCGGGGAATGTTGACCTTGCGACAAACCTGAACTTATCGGGAATAGCAAGGTATGATATTCAGTTACGGAGAAGGACGCTGAAGCTTCAGTTGGCAGTTGAAACACCCTTGATTGGCTGGATGTATGTACCCTTAGCAGGGGCTTCGTACTATGAAATGTTTATGCTGGGGAATCTTTCGGGTATCTCACACTTCAGTTCAATAGTCAATAAGCGGGGGATTAATCCGAAACTAACCATCGATGTGCCGTTGAAAAGCTCTGTCTGGCGCATTGGGGTCGGGTATCAGAGATTGCAATACAATGCCAACAATATGGTATTCGACCGGAAAGAGTTTAGCTTTTTACTGGGCACTACTTTTGATGGCATTGGTTTTGGGGGCAGGTTGAAAAAAGCACCTGGTAATTTTATCTCGACAAACGAGTGAAAATTATTAATTGTGAATTAATTTAAGGAGATTTAATGATGAAGAAATATAGTTTAATCCTTTTACTTACAGCTGTTTTTCTTCCATCGTGCATGAAGGAACCTGTATCCCAGCCAAACACGCATGAAGGAAACTTTCAGTCATTGTGGAAGATTATTGATACGCGCTATTGTTACCTTGATTATAAGCACATTAACTGGGATTCAATTTATGCAGTTTACCATCAAAAACTTCCATCAGCAACCTCCGAGGTTAAATTCTTTGATTTAATGGGTGGGATGCTGAATGAGCTAAAGGACGGACATGTGAATTTATATTCTGACTTTGATGTGAGCCGTTACTGGAAATGGTTTCAGGACTACCCTTCCAATTTTAGCTCCGAACTGATCTATACAACCCGCTACTTAGGCAAAAATTACAGGATTGCCGGCGGGCTCAATTACGGTAAAATTGATAATGGCAGGATCGGGTATATCTATTATGGCAGTTTCTCGGATCCATTTTCAGATGGGAACATTGCAAATGCACTGAATTCATTCTCCACCTGCCATGCCCTGATCATTGATGTGAGGGATAATGGCGGCGGATCGCTGGAATATTCCAAACAACTGGCTTCTTATTTTTTCAAGAGAGATACAGTTACCGGATATATCCGGCACAAGACGGGTGATGGACATACTGATTTCTCTACCCCGATAGAGATTGTAACCCCGGCTCATAAAACGATTCAATGGCAACGACCGGTAGCAATACTTACCAACCGGATGTCATTCAGTGCCACCAATGATTTTGTGAACAGGATGAAACAAGCTCCTAATGCAATTATTATTGGCGATAAAACAGGGGGTGGTGGCGGACTTCCGCTTTCGAGTGAACTCCCTAACGGATGGTTGGTGCGTTTCTCTTCATCACCCATGTTCAATGCGGACATGCAGAATACTGAGTTTGGTATAAGTCCGGACATATCGGTAGCCCTGACAGTTGCTGACGAGGCAAATGGGATTGATACAATCATTGAACGGGCGATCGTAACACTTAAGTAGGGAATTGGACAATTAGTTATCCCGATAGCTATCGGGAGGTTAATTAAGGAATTGGTTAATAGTTGAAGTGAAATGGCTTGATAAGCAAAAACGAAATTCGTGAAATTAGTATTTTATTCGTGTAATCCTTTTTGATGAAGAAACTTAAGATAACAGAAATGAATCGCCTCACAACAGAGGAATTCAAAGAACAAACCAAGACACCGCTCGTAGTGGTGTTGGATAATGTCCGCAGCCTGCATAATGTGGGATCCGTGTTCCGTACTGCTGATGCTTTTCTGGTAGAAGCAGTTTACCTGTGCGGCATAACCAGCACACCCCCTCATGCCGAAATACATAAAACAGCTTTGGGTGCTGAGAATACAGTGGCATGGAAGCATTACGAAGATACCCATGCGGCATTGGACGAATTAAAGGCTCAGGGCTATATCGTATTTGCCATAGAACAAGCTGAAGGAAGTACCATGCTTCCTACCCTGAAACTGGATGCGAACAAGAAATATGCAGTTATCCTGGGAAACGAAGTAAAAGGCGTACAACAAAGTGTGGTGGATGCCTGTGATGGTTGTATAGAAATACCCCAGTTTGGCACTAAGCATTCGTTGAATGTGAGTGTGACAGGCGGAATTATCATCTGGGAATTCTTTAAACTAATGACCCCTGCCCCCTAAAGGGGAAAACAAAACAAACTAGAATGTATTTATAATATGAAAAATGACTGGAGAGATAAGCTTAATGAGATAAAAGGTGAGGTACCGCAGGTGAAAGAAACACCGGCAGAAACGATCATTAAACCGGCTAAAAAGCGTCAGGTTGAACCGTTGAGGGTAGAACTGGATAAACGCAAAGGCAAAACAGCTACGCTCGTTACCGAATTCCAGGGCATGGATAGTGAATTAAAAGAACTGGCTAAAACACTGAAAGTAAAATGCGGTGCCGGTGGTTCTTCCCGTGATGGGGAAATACTGGTGCAGGGGGATTTCAGGGTAAAGATTGCAGAGATATTGCTGGAAATGGGGTACAAAGTGAAGAAGATAAACTTTAAATGAAATTTGTTGTTTGATAAAATAGATGAATACAACGTTTTAATTTCCAATTAGCTATTATACTAAAAGCTGTATATAAGTAACGAAAATAATCCTTAATTTTTTAATTATGAACCGGGTAGATGTTCTAAGAGATAGCATTATCGACAAATTACTGACTATTTCAAACAAAGATTATTTAACAGCCCTTTATCAATTGATATCCAGAAGTTCGGTGGATGCAGATGTTCTTGAACTTTCCGAAGAACAGAAAATAATGCTTCAATTGAGCGATACTGATATTTTAAATGGGAATGTAATTTCACAGGTTGATTTAGATAAAAGCGATTTAAAATGGCTAAAAGAGTTGTAGTCTGGACTATTACCGCTTCTAAGCAACGTCGTGAAATATTGAGATACTGGACTATAAAAAATGGTTCAACACTTTATGCGGAGAAATTAGTCCGGCTTATAAAAGTTCGGATTCGTGCTATTTATAGAAATCCGGATATCTTTAAACCAACTACATTCCAGGATGTTCGCGTGTCATCACTCGGACATTTTAGTCTCTATTATAAAACAACTGAAACAACTATAATTATAGTTGCATTCTGGGATAATCGTCAGGATCCAAAGAAACTTTTAGAGGTTACAAAGCCATAGGTTTTTTCCAACGCATTTGATTTTTCAAGTGAACTTTTCTTAGTGGTTTTAGTTTTATTTCAATTCGATATTTGTATATTTGCAACGGATACTGTAACTACTTAGTGAAATGATACACACTGTAAAAATAGACGATACTACACGCAACGGGAAGAAAATTCTTAATGATCTACGCCGTTATAAAACGGGCGTGGAATTTGAGAATCCTGCAAAAAACGGAATTGTTCCTGAAGGGTATATGACCTCGGAAGAGTTTAGGATTGAATCTAAAAAAGATTTAGACGAAATTTGCAAAAAACATGGTGTTTTATAGTCGCAACTCAAAAGCAGATTTAAAAAATATTTTTGATGGATTGCTGACTTGGTCTAAACATAAGTTAGAATATAATCATGTGGTTTTATATCACAATGATATTATTGATATTTGTGAATCGTTAGATTCAAAATCAGTACATTTTAACACCCGATACAACGTTCATAAACAATACGGAGAAAAAGTTCATACTTATAGACGTAGCAAGCAAACAACTCGGTACATAATCTATAATGTTGACCAACACGGTAATGTTTATATTCAAAAAATAATCTCAAACTATAGCACAATAGCCGGAACAAAATAGTTTCGGCTATTTTCAAGAATGAGCTTTCCCTCATTATGAATTATGCATTCCAACTTATGAATTAATTCCTATGCTTAACATCTATCGTGCCTCTGCCGGTTCGGGCAAAACATACCGGCTTACGCAAGACTATATTCATTTGTTATTCGACCCTTATAAGGAACGGGCACATCGTCGTATCCTGGCAGTAACCTTTACCAACAAGGCTACCGATGAAATGAAGACACGCATATTGAAGGAACTGCATGCTTTATCACAAGGAGAAAAGTCGGATTACAGGGAGGGGTTGATGGCTAAATTCAGGATGGACAAGGAAGCTGTCGATCAACGGGCAAAACATATCCTCACCACGATCCTTCATGATTATTCCTCTTTCTCCATTAGTACAATAGACCGTTTCTTTCAACAGGTAATACGCTCTTTTGCCAGGGATATCGGGGTGCATGGAGGCTATAACTTGGAACTGGATTATTCATCCACCTTGGAGCAATCGGTAGATAACCTTTTCCTTGACCTGTCAAAAGATGAAAATAAGCAATTGCTGCAATGGCTTACCAGCTATGCCGAGGAACGCATAGAACAATCGGAGAACTGGAACATGCGCGGTAATATCATGGAGCTTGGAAAGGAGATCTTCAAGGAAAGCTACCAGCATAAAGCGGAAGATACCAACCGGAAGTTGCACGAACGGGAATTCCTGAGTAATTACCGCAAAAGCCTGCGGGAGATTAAAACAGGCTTCGAGAACAAGGTTAAACAAACAGCTATCGGGGGGTTGAATATCATGGCCAGGAACGGGCTTACCCACGATGACTTTGCCTATAAAACCACCAATGTATTAGAAAAACTTGTCAAAGGGAAACTGGAAATAAGCAACCGGTTTATAAGCTTTGCCGACGAAGTCAACAATTGCTATACCAAGACAAAGCCACAGGACATAAAGGATGCCATTGAAAGGGCATACGAGGGTGGTTTACGGGATTGTTTTGTAAAGCTGGTAGAATTGTTCCGGATTGATATTGTAACCTATAATTCGGCAGTTATGGTGCTGAAACATATCAATACCCTTGGGATTCTGTCGGACCTGGCAGTACAAATCAAGAAACTGACCGATGAGCAAAACACCATGCTTATTTCGGACTCCAACATGTTACTCAATAAAATTATTGATAACAGTGAGACGCCATTTGTATATGAAAAAACAGGCATCCATATCGATAATTTTATGATCGATGAGTTTCAGGATACTTCCATACTCCAATGGAAAAACTTTCACCCGCTAATGTCCAATAGTTTATCGGCAGGTAAGTTCAACCTTGTGGTGGGTGATGTGAAGCAAAGCATTTACCGGTGGCGTAATTCTGACTGGAAGCTGCTGGATGAACAGGTACTTACTGATTTCCGTCCTGAACAGATCCATGAAGAAGATCTGGAGACCAACTGGCGGAGTGACAGGAATATCGTGGATTTTAATAATTCATTCTTTCAACGTGCTTCCCTGTTGCTTCAATCAAAGTTGAATGAAAACATGGATCCGGTATTACCGCTGTACCCATCCATGGAAGCTTTGGCGCATAAAATTGAACATGCCTATGCCAACATCCACCAGCAAACATCACCCAAAGCAGGGATTGGCAGGGTACAGGTAAACTTTATTGAGCATGATGAAAACGAAGATGGCTGGAAAGCTGAAAGCCTGGAAAGATTGCCTGCCATGCTGGAAGACCTGCAGGGTAGGGGGTATCGTCCTTCCGATATAGCAATTTTGGTTCGTACGAACCGGGAAGAACAGGATGTGATTCATAAATTGCTGAACTATAAAACAACGGCAGAAGCCAAATCAGATGTGTGCTACGATATTATGGGCAACGAAGGATTGCTGATTGGTGCTGCTGCCTCTGTGAGGTTTATCCTGGGGATATTGCAGTTATTTGTCAATCCTGCTGATAGTATCCAACAAACCATTGTGAATTATGAATATGCGCGTGGCAAGCAGAACCGCTCTGAAAACGAAGCATTGAATGCCTGCTTTACGAATGAAACAGCTGTAAGCGAAGTATTCTCCTCCTTGTTTACTGTGGAAGAAAATGAAATGCTTGACCAGGTACAACACAGTTCGCTTTACGATATGGTGGAACAGATCATTTCGCTTTTCGGCATTGGAGCCTGGCACCATGAAGCAGTCTTTGTCCAGGCATTCCAGGATGTTGTATTCCGTTATACAACCGGTAAGACAGCCGACCTGAACAGTTTCCTTACCTGGTGGAAAAAGAACGGTGTGAAACAATGCATTTCTACCCCGGATAACCAGAGTGCCATGCGTATTATGACCGTACATAAGTCGAAAGGATTGGATTTTAACGTAGTGATAATGCCTTTCTGCGATTGGGATCTTGACAGCCGAATGCGTAATATCCTTTGGTGTGAACCGACTGTGGCACCCTTTAATGAATTGCCTTTGTTACCCATTGAATATGGTGCCAAGCTGGGTCAATCCATATTTGCAGAGAACTATTTCGATGAACAGATGCATTTGTACATCGATAGCCTGAACGTAGCCTATGTGGCATTTACGCGTGCCAAGAATGAATTGATTTGCATAGCTCCTGCTTCTAAGAAAGAACCTGAAAGCCTGGATAAAATCAATTCGTTGTCTGCCTTGCTAACGGCATGCTTTAGTGTCAGCACTCCGGGATTGGATGCTGATATCATCTCACTGGCAGATTCGTTCAATGATGAAGCTAAGGTATTTGAACTGGGCAAACCAACTTTAGCAGTCTATCACGATAAACCAACTGCGGACATAAACGAAAAGGTAATTGTGTATCCATCCGTGAGTAGTACCGATCGCCTGCGTATCCGCCATCAAAGCCTTGATTATTTACTGGAAAACCAGCACCTGACTGATAGCCGGTTAAACTATGGAATCATCATGCATGATATTCTTAAGCAGATCACCCATAAGTCCGACCAGCCAAAAGCTATCCGTGACCTTGTTCTCAGTGGTCGTATCAGCGAAGAGGAAAGTAAGACGGTAGTAGAAGAGATGCAGCATTTCTGGAATCTTCCCGATACTGAAAAATGGTTTGCTGATGATGTCCGGGTATTGAACGAAACAACCATACTTATCCCTACCGGTGAGCAATACCGCCCTGACAGAGTAGTGATAAAAGGGAAAGAAGCCACCATTGTCGATTATAAGTTTGGCGAGAAGGAAAGTAAAACATACCTGCAGCAAGTCAGGCAATATATGAACCTGATTGCTGAAATGGGTTACCAGACGAGTGGGTATGTGTGTTATGTAAGTCTGAAGAAAGTGGAGAAAGTAATATAGAAAAACAGAAATACAAGAAAACGTCCAATTGCATAATCTTGCAATTGGACGTTTTCTTTTGTCATTATCGGATAAGTAAAAGTTTTTCCTCTAATAAATATTCCTTTTGCTGTTTTCTCCGTTTAGTGTAATCTTCAGATTCCGGTGTGCCAGTTTGAATCCTTTTAAGTTTAGGATAACCTGTTGTTCGTATTTTTGAGGGATATCAAAATAGGAACGGTTATCTTCCACCACCGTATTCTGGATATCATCCAGATTAAGCCCGGCTTCTTCCACCATGAACTCACGCAGGTTGCCTTTGTTAAAGCCTTGGGCAAAACCTATATTCATATACAGGGTTATCGGAGCACTCGGTTTTTCATGTTTTAGCTGGATGTTCATAGGTGTAAACTGAATGTTCAGTTCTGATTCCAACGATTTAATGTCTTTCATATCCTCTGTTTTTACCAGGCATACTGATATACCAGACTTTCCGGCACGTGCTGTTCTCCCGCTGCGGTGGGTGTAATATTCTGCTTTTTCCGGCATATGGTAGTGGATGATATAATCCAGGTCTTTTACATCAATCCCACGGGCTGCAATATCGGTAGCCACCAGCAGGTTGATACGGCCTTTCTTGAATCCACGCATGACTTTGTCCCGCATCTCCTGGTTCAGATTACCGTGCAGTGCATCTGCCGTTACTTCGAATCCTGCCAGTTGTTTTGCCAGTCTCTTGGCTGCTACTTTCGTACGGCAAAAAGCGATTCCCCGTTGATCGGTACGTTCCGACAGAAAAGCCTTCAGGTATTCCAGTTTTTCACCTTGTTTGTAAACCAGGTACTGGTGATCGATCTTTTGATTTACAAACTCCTCTGCATTGATACGTATTTCAACAAAGTCAGGACGTAAATTGTCATGAATGATTTGCTTTACGTCACCGGGCATAGTTGCTGTAAAGAGCATTTTAGTAACATCTTTTCGGCATGATGCCAGGATTTTGTCAATCTCGGCTTTAAACCCCATGTTCATCATCTCGTCGGCTTCATCCAGTATCAGGTACTTTAAGTCGGCAAGACTCAATGCATTTCGTTCCAGTAAATCGATCAACCGCCCGGGAGTAGCCACCACCACATGGGTAGCACGTTTCAGTTTTTGTATCTGGTCATCAATAGGTGCACCACCATATACCGCTTCAGCAAATACCCGGGATAAATGTTTGGAGAAGAGAAAGAATTCACGGGCTACCTGCTGTCCTAATTCACGTGTAGGTACCAGCACCAACGCTTGTATTTTTGGAAGTCTGGAATCAATAGTCTGAAGGATAGGCAGGCAGAAAGCTGCTGTTTTACCTGTGCCTGTTTGCGCCACAGCCACTAAATCGGTATTTTGATTGAGGATATGTGGAATTGCCTGTAATTGAATATCGGTTGGATCGGAGATTTTATTCTCCTGAAGTGCCTGAACAATATTGTCGTTAATACCTAAGTCTGAGAAAGTCATTTGTTGATTTTTATTATAATCATGAATATGTAAAAGTGAATGTTCATTATGCATCAGGATATGATTGGATCATGATACATAATGACATTAAATTGAAAGGATGCTTCCGGCTACTAAAATAAGTTTGGTTTTCGCTTCTTAGCTTCGTCCAGGCTTAACAGGTCTGCTCTTTGGGTTTGTTTTTCGCGTAATACCCGGTATTCGGCAGCAATCTCCGCTTCGTAGGCTGTATGGTTCTTTTCGCTCATGAGCTGGGCAACCACATGGGTATTGACCGAAGCATCTTTTACATAAACGACAGGCCCTTTATAGTTGGGGGCAATTTTTACAGCAGTATGTATCTTTGACGTGGTGGCACCTCCAATCAGCAATGGTACTGTCAATCCGGCTTTTTGCATTTCAGTAGCCACGATAGTCATTTCTTCCAGTGATGGGGTGATCAATCCGCTTAATCCCACAATGTCTACTTTCTCTTCAATGGCTACCCGTATGATTTTCTCAGTAGGTACCATGACACCAAGGTCGATCACTTCGAAGTTATTACAAGCAAGTACCACCGCAACAATGTTTTTACCAATATCATGGACATCCCCCTTTACGGTTGCAATGAGGAATTTCCCTGCCGATGAGCTTTGTCCGGGTACTTTCTCTGCTTCGATAACCGGTTGAAGGATAGCCACTGCCTTTTTCATGGTCCGTGCTGTCTTTACCACCTGAGGCAGGAACATTTTTCCATCCCCGAACAAGTTACCCACGATATTCATACCACTCATAAGCGGCTTTTCAATAATATCAATGGCTGAATCGTATTCAGTCAACGCTTCTGCTAGATCTTCCTCCAGGAAGTCACTGATCCCTTTTATCAGGGCATATTCCAGTCTGCCTTGCAAGGGTCGGGAACGCCATTCATCGACTTTCTCTTCTTTTACTCCGGAAGCTGTATTTTTTACTTTTTCTGCCAGTTCAATCATGCGTTCAGTTGCATCCGGACGACGGTTCAGAACGATATCTTCCACATGCTCCAGCAACACAGGATCAATGTCTTCGTAGATCTGCAACATGCCGGCATTGACAATGCCCATATCCATGCCTTCTTTGATAGCATAGTATAAAAACACGGAATGAATTGCTTCTCGCACCACATTGTTACCACGGAACGAAAAGGACAGGTTGCTTATACCGCCACTTATCTTTGCATACGGCAGGTTTTGTTTAATCCAGCGGGTTGCATTCAGGAAGTCCACACCATAATTGCTGTGTTCTTCGATGCCGGTGGCAATGGCCAGTACATTCGGGTCGAAAATGATATCCTGGGGTGGAAAACCAACTTTATCAACCAGCAAATAATAGGCACGGGTACAAATCTGTGTCTTCCGTTCAAAGCTGTCAGCCTGGCCTTTTTCGTCAAAGGCCATTACGATTACTGCCGCCCCGTATGAACGTACCTTCCGTGCTTTTATCAGGAATTCTTCTTCCCCTTCTTTCAGGCTGATGGAGTTGACAATGCATTTTCCCTGAACACATTTCAGGCCGGCTTCTATCACTTCCCATTTTGAGGAGTCAATCATTACCGGTACACGGGATATCTCCGGTTCTGAAGCCAGATAGTGCAGGAATGTAACCATTTCTTTTTTTGAATCCAGCATGGCATCATCCATGTTGATATCTATGACCTGAGCTCCTTCATCCACTTGCTTGCGGGCAATCCGAAGGGCTTCTTCGTATTTCTTTTCATTGATCAGCCGGAGAAAGGCTTTCGATCCTGCTACATTGCAACGTTCGCCTATGTTCGTAAACAACGAATCTTCGTCAATCTCCAACAATTCCAATCCGCTTAACTCCAGGTTGGTACTTGCTGTTTTCCGTTCCCTGGGTTTCGCATCATTGATCAGTGCCTGATATGTAGCTATGTGGTCGGGTGATGTGCCACAGCAGCCACCGATAATGTTTACCAGTTGTTCGTCAATATATTCTTTTACCTGTACCGCCATGGTTTCAGGTGTCTCATCGTATTCCCCAAACTGGTTAGGTAGTCCGGCATTTGGATATGCACTTACAAAGCACGAGGAGTGTGTGCTGACTTCATGCAGATACGGCTTTAAATCTTTTGCGCCAAACGAACAGTTCAACCCAACAGATAGCAGGTTGGCATGTCCTACCGATGCCAGGAATGCACGTATCGTCTGACCTGACAATGTCCTGCCACTTGTGTCGGCTACTGTAGCCGACAACATGATGTCTACCCGTCTGCCTAGTTCTGACATGGCTTCTTCGGCGGCATATATGGCTGCCTTGGCATTCAGTGTGTCAAAAATTGTTTCTATCAACAGGGCATCAACTCCACCTTCAATCAATGCCAGGATTTGTTCTTTATAGGCTGATACCAGGTCATCATAACTAACTGCCCGAAAATCCGGATGATTCACATCCGGTGACATGGAAGCTGTTTTGTTGGTCGGACCAACGGCTCCTGCAACAAACCTTGGTTTATCAGTATTCATAGCTGTAAACTCATCAGCTGCCTGACGGGCAAGTCGTGCTCCTTCCAGGTTGATCTCACGTACAAATTCACCCATGCCGTAATCTTCCATCGAAATACGTTGTGCGTTGAATGTATTCGTTTCAATAATATCGGCTCCGGCATTCAGGTATTTCCTGTGGATCGAATGGATGATCTGCGGCTGGGTTAGTACCAGCAAGTCGTTATTTCCCCTGACAAGGTTTTTCCAATCGGTAAAGCGTTCTCCCCGGTAATCTTTTTCTGCAAGCTTATGGCGTTGTATCATTGTTCCCATCGCACCATCCAATACAAGTATGCGGTGTTCAAGTTCTTTTCTTAGTTTCATGTTTTCGGCTTTAAGAGTACAAAGATAATGATAATCAATTATTAATTCATAATTCATAATTATTAATTCATAATTGATAAATCAGAACAGGTAACGTGTAAGCGAAGAGTATCCATATAAAAACGCCGCAGAATATTCTACGGCGTCTTTAATTATGCATTATGCATTAATAATTATGAATTATTTTATCAGTCCTTTACCTGTCATTTCCGCCGGTTGTGTAATGCCCAGAATCTGGCAGATAGATGGAGCTACATCAGCTAAAATTCCATTCTCTACCCTGGCATCTTTGCGGCTTGTTACATAGACAAACGGTACCGGATTCAATGAGTGTGCCGTATTTGGTGATCCATCAGCATTTTCAGCATAGTCGGCATTTCCGTGGTCGGCAATGATAATCACTTCGTAATCATTGGCCTTGGCAGCTTCCACTACTTCTTTGACGCAATTGTCAACGGTAATGACCGCTTTCTGGATTGCTTCGTAAATGCCGGTGTGTCCCACCATATCCCCATTGGCAAAGTTCAACGCAATAAAGTCGTATTTCTGTGTGTTCAGGGCTGTAACCAGTTTATCGGCCACTTCCGGTGCGCTCATTTCAGGTTGCAGGTCATAGGTTGCCACTTTCGGTGAAGGGACAAGGATTCTTTCTTCGCCGTTGAACTCGCTTTCACGTCCACCTGAAAAGAAGAACGTTACATGTGCAAATTTTTCTGTTTCGGCAATCCTCAGTTGTTTCAATCCAAGGCTGGAAATAAATTCCCCTAACGTATTCTGAACATTGTCTTTGTCGAATAAGATATGTAACCCCTTAAAGCTTGAATCATACGGAGTCATGCAATAATATTCCAACGGCATGGTGTGCATGCCTACTTCGGGCATATCCGTCTGGGTAAGTACCACGGTCAGTTCCTTGGCACGGTCGTTTCGGTAATTAAAGAAGATAACCACATCGCCCGCTTCAATGGTAGCCAACGGTTTCCCTGCAGCATCAATGGCAACGATTGGTTTGATAAATTCATCGGTAATACTATCATCATACGAAGCCTGCATAGCAGAAACCACATCGGTGGTAGCTGTACCAATCCCGTTTACCAACAGGTCATAGGCCAGTTTTACCCGTTCCCAGCGTTTATCGCGGTCCATTGCATAGTACCGTCCAATGACAGAAGCTATTTTACCCCCTGATTTTTTGGTGTGTTGTTCCAACTGTTCCAGGAACCCTTTTCCGCTGCGTGGATCCGTATCACGGCCATCCATAAAGCAATGAACGAAAGCATTATCGATACCGTATTCCCCTGCAATATCACATAATTTGAACAGATGATCCATGGAGCTATGAACGCCACCATCCGATACCAATCCCATGAAATGGATTTTCTTTTTATGATCACGGGCATATGAAAAGGCACTGATAATTTCAGGGTTTTTCAGGATGCTGTTGTCGCGGCATGCAATGTTTATTTTTACCAGATCCTGGTATACTACACGTCCGGCTCCAATATTCAGGTGACCCACTTCAGAATTACCCATTTGTCCTTCCGGAAGCCCTACATCTTCACCCGATGCAAGCAGTTGTGAATTCGGATATTCTGCCAATAACGATTTCCAGTAAGGAGTTGGCGTACTGTAGATAGCATTGGAATGTGAATGATTTCCTATTCCCCAACCATCCAAAATCATAAGAAGTGCTTTCTTGCTCATATTATTCTGTTGATTATTATTTGTTTAGTCTGTTTAGCGCAATGATGGATGACAGATGTATCCCTCATTTTTTGAAGGTGCAAAATTACTCATTTTTCGGCATTTAGCATACACTTTCCATACGATTTTTTTTGTTATACTTTGCCGGAATAAAATACGAACCATCCAGATAGCTATCGGGATGGTTTAATTATTTGTTTTGTTTTAATTTGGATTGTAAAATTTGAGAACAAATAATTCTTTAGGTCCTGTATTTTATATTTTCAAATTAATACATTTTCAAATTTTCAAATTTCACTTATCTTTGTCCCCATAAAAGCTAATTCCTATGTTTATTGTCATTGCCTGTATGATAGCCGGAATCGTGGTGGGCTATTTGTTCCGCCAACGAAGGCTTCGATTCATCCATCGTCTTATATTGATACTCATCTGGTTACTCCTGTTTATGCTTGGGTTGGAGGTTGGTGCCAATGGCGCTGTTATCCGGAGGTTCGGTACCCTTGGTTTCGAAGCTTTTCTGCTGGCTTTTGCCGGTACGCTGGGGAGTGTGGTCTTTGCATGGTTACTTTGGTTGACGGTACGCGCTAAATCCATATCCAAATGAAAGGAAGCATCATCATTCTTTCTTTCTTTGCCACTGGGTTGCTGCTGGGTATTTTCAGGTTTTTCCCGCAGGAAATATTGGCTTATAACATGAGTTTCTATGTCCTTTGCGCGTTGATGTTTTCCGTGGGCATCAGCATTGGCAATGACCCTACCTCGTTCAGGCAGTTTCGAAATCTGAATCCCCGCCTGGTATTTCTCCCCCTTATGACCATTGCAGGTACCTGGCTGGGTGTTATCGCCGTGAGTTTCTTTCTGAAGAACCGCTCCATGTCCGAATGCCTGGCCGTGGGATCAGGTTTTGGTTACTATTCCCTTTCAAGTATCCTGATTACCCAATGCAAGGGAGCTGAATTAGGTACCATTGCTTTGCTTGCCAATATTATGCGGGAAGTACTCACCCTCCTTTTAGCACCCTGGATGGTGAAGTATTTCGGTAAACTGGCTCCTATCTGTGCAGGTGGTGCCACAACCATGGATACTACTTTTCCCATCATTGTCCGTACTTCTGGAAAAGACTATGCCATTGTCTCCATCTACCAGGGATTTATCATGGACTTTACCGTTCCATTCCTTGTAACATTTTTCTGCAGCTTGTAACAACTAAGTTAAAGTGCAAGATTATTTGTTAAATTAGAAATATTTGAATATCTTTGACCAATCGTTAAGTGATTGCGATTATTTAATGATCTATTTGCTAATCTACAAAATCGTGGCTGTCAGCATTTTGTTAATTATTAATTCTTAATTACTTATCACTTTCCCCTGCTTATTATTTCCTGTATTTCCCCATTTATGAAAACAAAAAACTTTCTAATCCTGCCATTCGTTTTTCTTTCGATGTGTCTGCATGCGCAAACCTATTTCAAACCCGGGTATGTAATTAAATCCGATGGTGATACCCTGTTTGGTGAAGTTGATTACCGCGGTGGTATCCGTATGTCCAGGGTCTGTACCTACCGGCACAATTCAAAGGACAGTGTCCGTCATTTTTCCCCGGATGAGATACTGGGCTATCGTTTTCCGGATAGTAAGTATTACATTTCGAAAGAGGTGGACGGTAAAAAAGTATTCCTTGAATTCCTGATCAAAGGCCGGGTAAATGTCTATTACTCAAAAGATGAACGTGACGGGGATCATTATTACATTGAAAAGGATAGCCTTGGCTTTGCTGAAATTCCGTATAAGGAAGAATTTAAAGTGAAAGAAGGGCAGGAATATTTATCTAAATCCACCAGGCATTTCGGATTGTTGAACTACTACATGCAAGATGCCAATGGATTGCAGCAAGAGATCCTGAATTTAAAAAAGCCGGGTCACCAGAACCTGATAACCCTGGCAAAAGATTATCACAATGCGGTGTGCGAAGGTGATAAATGCATTATCTATGCTAAAAAGCTTCCTCCTTTTAAGGTTGGATTCGAAGTCACAGGAGGAATAATATCTATAACGGATCCAATTTTAGGCCACTATAAGTTTTCCCAGGCAGGAATCATGGCTCATATCTGGATGCCGATGATCAGTGAGAATTTGTTTTTTAAGACGGGTATTCTTCTTCAGACAGGTGTCCTGCTTAAACCTGCTGACTACTCTGGACTGGAATACGACGGGACGCAAATTCCCATCCAGGTGGAATATGTCTATCCACATGGAATAATCCGACCCAAACTTGCTATAGGAACGAGTCTGCATGTTATGTCGCTGGACCTGATACCCGGAGTAAATATCAAGCTGACCAAATGGTTGTTTTTAAGCGCTAATTACACTATGGGTTTTATTCCAGGGTATAAGTTAGGGGATAATGATACGGCCACGGCAAAGGTATTGGTATACTCCCGATCGTTCTCCACCGGACTGTACCTGAACCTGTAAATAATCAGAGAAAATAGAAAAGAGGCTGTTTCAACTGGATGTTGAGGTAGCCTCTTTTTTTCTGGCTTTCAGGTGATGTCCTGTCCTTTTTGTATATTATGTCAGACATTCCTATTTTCGTATTTGATGACGGACATATTCGATTGCACAGAGAACAACATTTTGTCTTTAAACGCATAATCTATTTAATGATATCAGCATAAGCTCCTAAAGCATTTTAGTAATAATTCCGAAGGATTTAGGTTGATGCCTCTATCTTAGGACACCATGCGGATAATCATATAATGCTAGTATTCAGCGGTTCAGGCTTTCTTATATTTCTTTCTCAAATACAACCCGGTCCTGGTTTATTCCTGAATAATTTTTCACTACATTTATTCCGTCCTGATTTGGATTCCCGATTAAAGTCATTCCTATCTGTTTCTTGTGAAACTGTATAGACTTTTCATTTGTCGGAGTGGTAATCGCTTTTATCTTCTTTATGCCTTTCGATTTCGAAAGTTCGATAAAGTTGTTATACAGCAATGTTCCTAATCCTTTTCTTCTGTAATTATCTCTCACACCAAGTAAGTGGACATATCCAACGCTTTCAGTCTGTGAGAAAAAACCGAATAGATACGCAATTACCATATCATTTTCTTTAATTACAAAAGCGGTATTCCCAAATTCATAAATCAGGAAAGGATGATGTAGAAACAACGTTCTTTCGGAATCCCAAAAGTCAACAATGTCCCGGATTATTTGATGATAGTCTTCGATTTTACAAAGCTCGATTTTATAATGCCCGGTATTCATTTTCCGTAGTTGTTTTTAATTTTAGTTTATTTAGCGGCTTCTCCCAGAAATATTTTTCACTTGTACGTATAAATGGATATTATTTCTTGTCAATCAGTGTTTTGTGCAATTTTGTTTTTTAAGTTTACTCTGAAACCATCGGGTGTCAGTAAGAAGCATTCTTCAAGGATACTTCATTTCATCGTTTAGATAATTTGCATCACTGTCATAAATGGTTAGGTTCACTGTCCGTTAGCTGACGGGCATAGAAAACATGAGTTGCGCCAGCATTTACTCGTTCTTCAGGTTTTTAAGTACCTTTTTTAAAGACAACTCAAATTGCGAAATTTCGTCTTCTGTAAAATCCTTATAAAACAAATCAATCATACTTTCGGATATTTCTTGATAATCATTCCGCAAAGAGCTGCTCTTGGGAGTTAGGCAAACAATCGTAATCCGCTTATCGATCTCCGATTGTACGCGAATTATATGACCTGATTTTTCAAGCCTTTCAAGCATTGTCGTTAGTGATGATTTACTGAGTGCTGTCTCCTTCGACAAATCATTTATCGGTATTTGATCTTTTTTCCATAGAGCAAAGATGATCCTGCCTTGAGCATGATTAATGTCGATGTGATAATCTTTTAATTTCTTTGTGAATATCCTACCGGATAATTGATGAATCTGAGAAATTAAATATCCACCGTCTCTTTTTTTTCTCATAATACCAGATCTGATTGATTAAACTGGTAATAACTTTTAATATAACCTGGTTTCAATTTTAATATCGCGTAATCTTCCGAGTCTTTTCCATCCGGATAGTACATTTCCCATTCGTCGTGCCAGATTGAATGTTTTAAGGACTTGTCTTTTACTATTTCAATTTCTCCCTGACACATAAACCCATGCCACGATTTAGGATCACAATAATATACAGACACTTTAGCATTATCAATAATCTGTTTCACTTTTGTTGATGACGTATTCGTCGTGAAAAATAAGGTCAAATCAGTGTCATATTGTGACATGAAATCAACAAGCTTCGGAAATTGCGTACTGTTTCGAAGATTCAGCATTGCCCTTGTTGATGGAAACCCGTTTTTGTCAATAGTTGTCAAATAAGCTGCATCAGCTCTTTTTATCAACTCTAATCCTTTTTTAATGAATTCGTTGTCCATTTTTGTTTTGAGTTTTAATTAGTACTATATCGGACAAAGATAATACTATATAGTATTAAATTAAACAATATGCGATTTTTTTTTAATGGTATTAACGAACAAGATTATGGGTATCTGGTGGAGTGCTCACTGTTGCATTGCGATAAATTAAATGCGGGAGCTACAGATAACTATCTGGTCCCAGCCACAGGCAATCGTATTTTCCCATTTAATAATGGACATATCCGGAAGAACGAGGTCTTACTTTCTGGCTCTATAACGAGTTGTGTGGGTAACCCAACTATCTTATTTTACTTGATAAAATAAATATTGATCAAATCCATGGAACTCTGTAGGAGTTTTCTGTGCATAACCCCCAGATTTATCTGGGGGTTAATAAATAACAGACTAACTAAACTCTGTAGGAGTTTCCCAATTGTTGACAAGTATTGCATTTGTAATCAACTAGTTATAATACAACATGTTCAGTAATGGTAAACTACGGAGTAATAAATTCAATGCCAAAAATTATTAAATCATGATACCCACCTAAAACGTTATAGAGCCTACTTTATTTTGTGTCTGGTTCAGTCGGTTATTAATAATTTTGCCATTTATAATCTATTATTCTGTTTTTCCTTTCTGAAAATTGGTGATCGCTTCTACGAATGATTGAATTTTTAAAATTACTTCTTAAATAAAGTGCGATTTTGGACTAACCCAAATATACAAATCAGAAGTATACTAAAAAATGCCAATTCAAAACCTAAAAATAATGATTTTGACCAGATTATTACAGAGCCCATTAAATGTTTTTCAATAATAGTCGGAATTGTATTTACAATCCATACAAAAAGGAATATCGAAACTAAGAATATATTCCGTGTTCGTTTAAACTCTATATAACTCTCCTTTTTTCTTGCCTCATCTAAAAAAATAATGGAAGGAAATATTATGGAAATGTAAATTGAGCTTAGAATAGTATCCAACAAAGAATGAGGATGAGTACTATTTGTAGGAATTATAAGTACACTCATAATGAACGTA
>Ga0302286_10000568_pt1 | contig 30073 bp, 16 predicted proteins | sample III_Fen_E2_3_FD_198765 | JGI IMG/M metagenome (GOLD analysis project Ga0302286, IMG submission 198765) | Peat permafrost microbial communities from Stordalen Mire near Abisko, Sweden - III_Fen_E2_3 | ecosystem: Environmental > Terrestrial > Soil > Wetlands > Permafrost | place: Sweden: Abisko...
CTATATTTTTGAAATACTCGCAGGAATTTAGCTATGATAAAATAGCTGAGATACTCAGTGTTGATGTGGCCTCTGCTCGTACATTAGTCTATCGGTCCTTAAAAAAGATAAAAGAATCAATCTTTCATAAGATATTAGTTCTTTTTTGCTTTCCGTTTCTGAAATATAAGTAAGAAAAATCTTCATTCCTATATGTTTTTATCCGATAATTAGCTTTAATCTCATTTGGATTAATTCTGCGTCTGCTTGCGGCGAAGTAGTTCATTATGTATGACTTTTTAAAAATTAAAAAGATCAATATATTTTGTATATCATTGATTATTAGCTATACATACCACATATTTAGTTCTTTCTATCAATTAAAGTTAATTTCTTTGTCTATAAAAATTAAGGTCAATCATTTAACTTGTATGAAAAGAGAAGAAGACATAGATTTTATATCCTTACTTCAGGATGAGAGATTCATTTATTTAGTTAAAAATTCGTTTGATCTTGATGATCAGGTTAGCTTTATCGAACAGCATTATTCCTGTGACCGGGAAGAAATTCTGTATGCAATTGATTTTTTTAAAGCAAATTTAACTGAGCAAAAAAGGCTTTCAGAGGAAGATACTGCGCTATTATTTCAACAAATAAAAGAGTCATCAGAAACTAATAATGGTCGTGTTCGAAAGTTTGTTTCTCATAGATTATGGAAAGCTGCGGCGGCTATTGTTCTTATTTTCGGTGGTGCTATTACTTATTACTACAGTTCTCAGAAAGATCCTTTGGAAAAATTTGCTATGAATCAAACGGTTGCAACAGATGACGCTGTACTCGTTTTGTCGGATGGTTCCAAATATAAATTGAACGAAGATGATTCTAAAATAGAGTATAGCCAGGATGGTGGAAATGTTGTTGTTCGGAATAAAAGAGAACAGGACGAAGAATTAAGGAATAAACAAGACGATAGTGGACCAGTAATCAATCAAATTGTTGTTCCAGCCGGGCATCGACACTCGATTTCCTTGAGTGACGGAACCTTGGTTGTATTGAATTCCGGGAGTAAACTGGTCTTTCCAGCTGAATTTTCGGGAAAAACCAGAGATGTTTATTTAATCGGTGAAGGTTATTTTGAAGTTTCAAAAAATGCAAATAAACCATTTATCGTTAAAACGGAAAAAATTAATGTTCGTGTTTTGGGAACAAAATTCAATATCTCTGCTTACGCTGACGAAAAAGTGACTTCCACGGTATTGGTTGAGGGAAGTGTCTCTGTTATAGAGAATGGAAAGCTTTTGGGAAATGCAGTCAGAAAATTGTCTCCTCAGCAAGGATATTTTTACTCTTCAGAAACCTCTTCGTCTGAAATAAAGCAAGTTGATGTAGCTGATTACGTTTCCTGGAAAGATGGTTTATTCCGATTTAAAGATCGGACTTTACGTGATGTTGTTTTGCGCGTTCGTAAATATTACAATAAAAGTATACTAATCGAGGGCGATAAGCTTGCCGGAACATTAATCTCCGGGAAACTTGTTTTAACAGACGATATTGATGTTATACTGAATTATTTGACTAAAACGCTGGAGGTAAGGCAAGAATTACAAAAGGATGGATCTTATATTATTAAAGAATAAGCTTAATCATATAATAAAAACTAAAACCGGAATCTATATGAATTAAACAAAACTTGAGCCTTTTTTGTAAAAAAACCGACGAATGCTGTAACATTCATCGGTTCAGAATTTTGCGATTAAATTAACATGTCGAATTAATTTTAACCAGTACAAAAGTATGAAAAAAAAATGTATTGACGCATGTGGCATTTATGGTCACATAAGGAAATTCCTTTTTGTCATGAAACTAACTGCATTACTGTTTTTTATGGGGTTAATGACCCTTTCTGCTTCCACCTATTCGCAGGCAAAGAAAATATCTTTGGATCTGGCGAATGTCTCAGTATTGGAAGTTTTTAATCAAATTGAATCTCAAAGTGATTTCGTTTTTATTTATAAGAACGAAGCAATTGACTTAAATCAGAAAGTCAATCTAAAGGTTGAAAATTCAACCGTTGATAAGATTCTGAAGATTATTCTTCAACAAAGTGGAGCTACTTTTCAAATCGTTGACAAACAAATAATTATCACACCAAATCACTCGATTGCGTCTTCAGGTTCCAGTGGTCAAAACATTGAACTGAATTTACCGGAGCCTCAGAAAAAAGAAATTTCAGGTACTGTAAAAGATTCTAAAGGCGCGGCTTTACCTGGAACAAGTGTTTCGGTAAAAGGCACTACTATTGGTGGAATAACTGATGCGAATGGTAGTTTTCGTTTATCTGTTCCGATGGATGCAAAAACTTTGGTATTTTCATTCATTGGCATGGTGTCTCAAGAAAAGTCAATAGAAAAGTCATCTTTTTTTAACATCATTTTAGCAGAACAAAATTTCGATGTAGGTGAAGTTGTTGTTACTGCTTTGGGAATTGAGAAAAGTAAAAAGAGTTTGACCTATTCAACGCAACAGGTCAACATGGATGAATTAACTACGAACAAGGATCTTAACCTTGGAAATGCATTGACAAGCAAAGTTGCAGGCGTTTCTGTTACATCATCCAGTGGTGCAAGTGGTGTTTCTGGTGATGCTCTTATTGTTATTCGTGGTAATCGTTCGATTACCAATGGAAATCAACCATTGATTGTAATTGATGGTATTCCAATGAGTACCGGAGGTGGAGGTTTATCTGGTATTAATACGGACGATGTACAAAGCATGAACGTCCTGAAGGGGCCTGCAGCTTCTGCATTGTATGGTTCAGCTGCAAATAATGGCGTGATTGTCGTGACTACAAAAAAAGGTAAGAAAGGTGATGCGAAAGTTGAGTTTAATTCTTCTTCGATGTTTGATCTTCCTTATTTGTATCCGAAATTTCAGAATCAATATGCGCAAGGTGCCGATGGAAAATATAATAATACAACTGAATATTTAAGTTGGGGGCCTAAAATGACCGGTCAAACTGTTACGAACTGGACCGGTGAAGATATTCAGCTTAATCCGCAACCGAACAATATTAAAGATTTCTTCCGGACTGGATATAATCTGGTTAATACTTTTTCTTATAGCGTTGGAACGGATAAGATGAATGCTTATTTCTCCTATACTAATACGTTAGCGCAGGGAATACTTTCTGATAATAAAATGCAACGACATAATGTCAACTTTAGGTTAGATGGTGAGCTCCTCAAAAATCTAAAAATGGATTTTAAAATCACCTATCACAATAAGGAAGTAGATGATCAACCAGTGACCGGTGATGATCTGTTTAGCCCCATGTTTAACTTGATCAAAATGCCACGTAGCATACGCACAGTAGATATTAAAAAATATTCATACATCGATGCCGCAGGATCAATGCAGCAGAATTCATGGCATCCTACATCAACGAATAATGTTAACCCTTATTGGTCCATGTACGGATATGAAAATCCAAGTTCCGGAAATAGTGTAAATTCACTTATATCACTGCGTTATGATTTTGCAAGTTGGTTATACTTACAGGTTAGAGGAAGCTTAAGTTCGAGCAATGCTGATTATGAACAGAAAACTTATTGGGATACGCCCTATATTTTTGCAGGACATGGCAATTATGTTACACAATTTGCTAAGGGCCGGGCTTATGATAGTGATTTTTTGTTGGCATTCAATAAAAAAATTGGTGAGAAATTTAATTTGGGATTAAATGTAGGTGCTGAAATTAATGATAGCAAAAGTAGAAATCAGAAGTCGGAGGCACAGGGATTAAATACCGAGAACAAGTTTTCTCTGGCTTATGCTGAAAAACCTATTACCAGTGATGGTGAGAGCCGTATACAGAAGCAATCGGTTTATGGAATGGGTCAATTGAGTTACCATGATTATTTGTATTTGGATGTAACCGCCCGTAATGACTGGAGTTCAACCTTACCAAGTCCATATGATTATTTTTACCCATCTGTTGGTTTAACTGGGGTTGTTTCTGATATGGTGAAACTGCCTGATTTTGTTACATTTGCCAAGCTTCGTGGATCTTATGCTGAAGTTGGTAATGATGCAGGCTGGGCACAAACATTACAAACATATCGTGCAGAAGCTAAAGGTCCGGCAGGAATTATTTATCCAAGTTCAACTCGTATGCCTGTTAATCTGATTCCAGAAAAAAGTAAATCCTGGGAGGCTGGTGCTGATTTGAGGTTTTTGAAAAACCGTCTTTCTCTTGATCTTACCTGGTATAAGTCGAATACATACAATCAATTAGTAAAAATAGCATCTGTGGCTACTTCCGGATATAGTACTGCATGGAAAAACTGTGGAAACGTTCAGAATACTGGCGTTGAATTAATGTTAAGTGCGACTCCGATTGAAAAACCTGGTTTCTCATGGGATTTGAACCTGAATTTCACTAAAAACAAGAACAAGGTAATTGAATTGGATAAAAATCTTGAAGCCTACGAAATCAGTTCTCCGAATCTATCAATTGGTGAAACATGGATTCAAAAGGGTCGACCTTATGGCGAAGTTTATACCAGAGGATTTATCCGAAATGCAAATGGCCAAGTGGTTGTAGATGCGAGTGGAATGCCGAAGATTGATGCAACGGAAAATCCTACTCCAAGTTTATATTTAGGCAACTTTAACTACGATTGGACTTCCAGCATTACTAACTCGTTTCATTATAAAAATTGGTTCATGTCTTTCCTGATTGATTTAAATTATGGTGGTGTCAGGGGGTCTTCTACCGATGCAATGATGTTGATGTGTGGAACCAGTAAAGCCTCATTAGTTGGACGCGAAGATGGTATTCTTATTGACGGAGTTTTTGCCGATGGTACAAAAAATAATATTAAAATAAATGCTGAAGCTTATTACCGGAACGTCGGTGGTCGTATCAGTAATGGCTGTGGAGAGCTGTTTAGCCATGAAGCTACAAATTCCAGATTACGTGAACTTTCTGTAGGATATACCATTCCATTAAAAAGCAATGTTGTTAAAGCTTTAAAAGTTTCAGCAACTGGACGTAACTTGTTCTACATTTACAATGGTTGTGAATGGTTTGATCCTGATGTTTCTTATGATATTACCAAAAATGGACAAGGCTCTGAAAGTGCATTTTTGCCTGGAGCAAGAACATTCGGGTTCAATATCAAACTCACTTTGTAATAATTGATTAAAAATCCAGAAACTATGAAAAAACAGATAGTTAATAGCTTCTTAGTAAAATTACTATGCGTTGTTGCAGTAATTGTTGTTCTGCAATCATGTACAGATAAATTTGAAGATTACAATACCGACAAATCAGTATTAATGTCAGTAGGAACCAAAGAGTTAGCTGGTTTGATGTCCAACTCACAAATGAGTGGTATGAACTGGATGTCAACCGATAACTATAACCGGATATCAAGAACAATAACCAACCACCTTTGTGGCTATATGAATATTCTTGATGTATTTTATGAACAAAACCAGTTGCAGACCGGGTATCATAAAAGTGGTTTTGAGGGGATGTATTCCGGTGCGATTCCTTCACTTCAGTGTATCATTGATATAACAAAAGATAATAGTACATATCAAAACGAGTATGCTATTGCTTTGGTATGGAAAGTAAACCTGTTGCATCAGGTATCTGATTTATTTGGACCAATTCCATATTCCAAGGCTGGAAGTGGAGAAGAAACAATTCCATATGAAAGTCAGAAAGATGCTTATTATCTGATGTTTGATGACTTGAAAAGGGCTATTGATATTATGAAGGCTACTGTTGCTTCCAATGCTTCAGCCAATGCTTTTGGAGTAGGAGATATGGTTTATAATGGAAGCGTTAAACAATGGCTTAAATTTGCTAATTCACTTCGCTTAAGATTAGCCATGCGTATTTCAAACATTGATCCAGCAAAAGCGAAAACTGAGGCTGAAGCTGCTGCCTCCGGATCTACTATGGAAGCTTCAACCGATGATGCATTTGTAGATGTATCAAAATGGAATACCATGGGGAATGGTCTGGCAAGGGTTAATCCATGGTATAGCAGCATTATGAGTGCTAGTATGGAAAGTTACCTGAAAGGATATCAGGATCCTCGCATGGAAAAGTATTTTTCTCCGGTAAATGAGGCCGCTTTTTATAGTACTGCAAACTTAGCTTTGCTCCCTGCTGAATTACGTGCAAACGACGGTGGATTCCATGGTATGGCTAATGGATTTAAAACATCAACCGAAGCAACTACAGGTTATTGTTATTCTTGTCTTAATACGACTCGCTGGTGTGCAGCTCATATTATGACCGAACCTATTCCGGTTATGTACGCTGCTGAGACTTATTTTCTGAAAGCTGAAGGAGCTTGGAAAGGTTGGAATATGGGAGGAGAAACTGTTCAATCGTATTATGAAAAAGGTATTACCGTTTCAATGGGACAATGGGGCGTTGCTTCAAGTGCCGTACAGACTTATATCAATGGCACAAGTACTCCTGTTGCACCAAATGACTATGGATATTACCATGCTGCAGCATCTAAAATTCCTGTCAAGTTCGCAAGTAGCCAAAGTGATCAATATGAGCAAATAATAACTCAGAAATGGTTGGCAAATTTTCCATTAAGTGTTGAAGCTTTTGCTGATTATCGAAGGACTCGTTTACCAAAAATTTATCCAAAAGCCAGTTCAGCTAATGCAAATATCGATATTTCGAGAGGAATGATTATTACCCGGTTGCCTTTCTCTACCGGAGAATACTCTACACAGCCAGCAGAAGTAGCAAAAGCAGTTAAGCTTCTCGGCAACGGAGCTGCTGATTTAGAAAATGTTCCTTTATGGTGGGATGTGAATAAGAACGGAAACTAATCCCGGTTAAATCAAGATTGATTAAAAATTCTATAGTTAAACCTGACAGGTTGTTTTAGCCTGTCAGGTTTATTGAAAAAACCAATTGCTTTTTTATCCCTGTTTATGAAAATCTGTGGGGGATTAACCTAAACCAATATGAACCTAAAACTTTGTATTTCTGTGCTACTGGCGGCATCAGGCCTGTTCTCATTTGGTCAATCCAAGATACTTTCATCCTTGGATTTTGTTGTAGAGCCCTATCTGCAACAAGTTGAGAATACTTCATTTCACGTTTTGTGGGAAACTTCATCTTCTGGCAAAGGTGCTGTGAAACTTGGTATTGCAGAATTTAATGTTCTTAAGCCAAAATTTGATCGTTTTTTTTTAGAAAAATCGGAAGGTAATTTTCATCGGGTAATTATGGATGGTTTAAAAACGGATGAGAATTACTTCTATCAGACTTTAACCATTGGTGAAAAAGGCGATACGCTATGGGGACCCATCACACCGTTACACATTCCTGATTACAATCGAATGCCAGTATCGTTTGCTGTTGTTGGAGATACCCAAAATTCTCCTGATATATGGGGTCGATTATCAGAACTTATCTTTCAGGAACGACCATCGTTCATTATCCATGTTGGTGATTTAGTGCAAAACGGGTATAATAAGTCAGATTGGGTTGATGAATTTTTTAAACCAGCGAGTAAGCTTTTACGATTTTGCCCTTTTTACTCTGCTATTGGCAATCACGAACAAAACCATCCCAATTATTATCAATACGTCGACTTCCCCGGGAATGAGTGGTTCTACTCCGTGAAAAAGGGGAATGTATTATTTGTTTTTGTTGATACCAATAAAGACATTCTTCCCGGGTCGGAACAGTATTCAAAACTTCAGCAAATACTAGCAGCATCACAGGAAAAATGGAAAGTTATGGTGCACCATCAACCTGTTTATGTTTCGGAAGAAGGATTCTATGGAAATACCTGGTTTCAGAAAAATGTACATGGTGACCCCAATGAGATGCATCTAAAAAAACTCTATGACACTTACGGAGTTGATATTGTTTTAAACGGACATGCTCATTTTTATGAACGAACCTGGCCATTAAAAAATGACAGTGTTAATGTAGAAAATGGAGTCACTTATATTACTACAGGTGGCGGCAATGATGAATATTCGAAACATGCAGCGAATAAAGCATGGTATGATGCGCGAACCCGAGTAACTAATCATTTTCTGTATTTGAGCATAGTAGGGGATAAGTTGTATGGTCGTGCAATTGATTCGACTGGAAATACGTTTGATGACTGGACTATTGAAAAGAAATCCGGGTATAAACGATTAAATGCACCGTTGCTATCAGATGCAAAACAATATTTTATAGATACGACTTCGGTTCTAATTGAAAATCTGAATAAACGAGGAAATATTAACTATCGGGTATCGGATAACAAGCTTAAAATGAGCAAATCAGAGACTATCAGGATTCCTTTAAAAGAAACAATTAATATCACCGCGTATATACAGGATGATGATCAACGAAGTTTTATAGCTGAAAAAAATTATATCAAATTACCTGTATTCGCGGCAGTAAAAAAAGTTAACAAAAGGGTAGAAGCCATTTATGTTGAAGGTAACTGGATTGCATTGCCTGATTTTGAAAAGATTAAGCCATTGAAAATATTTGAATTGGATTCGGTTAGTTTATCACTTATTCAGCCGCGGATAAAAGATCATTTTGCTGTACGTTTTACCGGGAGTATAGCAATTCCGGCAACCGATGTGTATCGATTTATGTTGGAATCGTTCGACGGAAGTAAACTATTTATTGATGGAAAAGAAATCATCAGTAATGACGGAATTCATTATGAAATCAAGAAGGAAAATTTTGTCGCTTTGGGAAAAGGGCTACATAATTTCGAAGTTCAATATTTTGACTATGTCAGACGCGAAACCTTGAATATTTGGATAGGTACAAAACGAGAAAAGATGCTGAATTTTAATAATTTCATAGCCTTTTTAACAGCAAAACAATAAAACCAATGAAGACCTCATTAACAACGATTTATCTTATTTTTATTTTACTTTTTTCAGGATTCGCGACAACCAAACCGCTTTCAATTTACGAGTTAAAATGTGAAAATCTTCCAAATCCGCTCGGTATTGATAAAACTATTCCTCGTTTTAGTTGGAAAATCGGCAGTGTCAAAAACGGAACGGAACAAAGAGCATATCAGGTGCTTGTTGCTAGTAGCCCGGAGTTATTAAAAAAGGATCAAGCTGATCTTTGGAATTCAACTAAGATAGAATCATCGTCAAGTATTTTAGTACCCTATCAAGGGAAGCCTCTGGGCTCAGGGCTCTTTTATTTTTGGAAAGTTAGGATATGGGATGAATCAGGAAATGTATCACCATGGAGTTCTGTTGGGCAATTTAGCGTTGGATTATTAAACAAAGAGGATTGGAAAGCTTCTTATATTGCTTTTCCGACAGAAGCTGGTTATACAGAATGCCCGCAATTGAAGCAATCATTTAATTTAAATAAAACCGGAGACCGCATGCTTTTGCATGTGAACTCACTGGGATATCACGAAGTGTATTTGAACGGCAAAAAAGTAGGAGACGGGGTTTTGACTCCTGCCGTTTCTCAATTTGACAAACGATCATGGGTCGTTACCTATGATGTTTCAGACCTGGTAAAGAAGGGACAAAATCAGGTGATTTTATGGCTGGGTAGCGGTTGGTATACCCAAGGTTTACCTGGTGTCGCCAACAATGGACCTGTTGTAAAAGCCCAATTGGAAAAAATAGCGAATAATAAACGTGAAACAATTCTCGCTACAGATGCCAGCTGGCTGGGTCGGAAAAGCAGTTATACACGTCATGGCAATTGGCTCAATCATCGTTTCGGTGGTGAAATTATTGACGGATCTCTATCACAAACAGACTTATCTCCAGAAAATAACCAAAATCGAATTTGGAGACCAGTTTCACTTGTTTCGATCCCAGATTATGCTGTAAGTCCTCAGGTTGTTGAACAGAATAAAATTGCAGAAACAATCAAACCTGTAGAGATTAAACAAATTGGCGTTGATACTTTTTTGGTAGATATGGGCAAAAGTTCAACAGGATGGACTGAAATACATTTTCAAAAACTTCAGAAATCACAGGAAGTTGTTCTCGAATATTCTGATCATCTGGATAAGAGAGGTAAGATATTTAATCTAAAGCAATTAGACCGTTACATTGCATGTGGTGAAGAACCTGAAGTATTTAAGAACAAATTTAACTACCATGGTTACCGTTACATTCGGATTTCAAACCTAAAGAAAGCTCCATCTGCAGAAGCGATTACGGGTTATTTTATACATACTGGATTTGAAAAAGCCTCCGGTTTTGAGTGCTCTGATCCGGATATGAACAAAATTCACGATCTGGTTAATTATACACTTCGCTGCTTAAGTATTGGTGGCGATTTGGTTGATTGTCCGACTGTAGAACGATTAGGATATGGTGGCGACGGTAATGCATCAACGGCAACGGTGCAAACGATGTTCAATGTCGATCCTTTGTATGCAAACTGGCTACAGGCCTGGGCCGATTGTATTCGTGAAGATGGCGGTATGCCTCATACGGCTCCGTGTCCATATTCTGCGGGCGGTGGTCCATACTGGTGCGGCTTTATCATTACAGCATCATGGAAAGCCTATCAGAATTACGGTGATGTATCGATTCTGGAAAAATACTATCCGGTAATGCAAAAATGGCTTGACTACGTAAAAAAATATTCTCCGGATGGATTATTAAAACCATGGCCGGAAGCTGATTACCGCAGTTGGTTTTTAGGAGATTGGGCAACTCCCAAAGGGATCGATCAGAAAGCCGAATCCTCTATTGGTGTAGTAACCAATTGCTTTATAGCTTATTGTTATGACAATATGCAAAAAATAGCTCAGGTTCTTGGAAAAACTGAAGATAGCCGATTGTATGCCCAGAAGAAGTCTGATTTACAAAAGCTAATTCACCAAAAATATTTTGATCCGGCAAAGAACAGTTATTCTACCGGCACTCAAATAGATCTGACTTACCCAATGTTGACTGGTGTTGTTCCTACTGAATTAAAAGATGCAGTTAAACAAAGTTTGATTACTGAAACGAAAAATCGCGACGGACATTTATCTACCGGATTAGTTGGCATTCCGGTTTTGACTGAGTGGTGCGTTAAAAACCATGAGGTTAACCTGATGTATGAAATGTTGAAAAAACGGGATTATCCAAGTTATCTGTACATGATTGATAATGGAGCAACTTCAACCTGGGAGCACTGGAACGGAGAGCGTAGTCATATCCATAATTGCTACAATGGAATTGGAACCTGGTTTTATCAGGCTATTGGGGGTATCCGAACAAATGAAGACGTTCCCGCTTATCAAAAAGTTATCATCGATCCTCAGGTTCCCAAAGGGCTTACCTGGGCAAAAACCTATAAAGAAACTCCTTATGGAAAGCTTGCCGTTAATTGGGAACTAAATGGAAAAACGATGAAACTGGATGTTGAGATTCCGGTAGGAATTGATGCTGACGTTGTAATACCATCCGGAGTAAAGAAATATAATCTGGACGGTAAAGAGTTTAACCTGTCAGGAGATCAATCTACGGTTAAGCTAAAAAGTGGAAAATATACAATCGTTTATACCATTTAAATGATGAAACGGGTTGTCCTTGGTTTATTTATGCTGGTAGCTCCGGTCGTTCTTCAGGCTCAGTCTGAGGTTCCGAAACCGGTCATGCAAAAAATTTATCAGGAGGTAAAAACGCCTTACAAATATGGATTGGTGCTGGTCCCGGAAAGTAGTAAAAAAATGGTCGATAGTCCCAGCATCTTTCGCAAAGGAAGATGCTGGTTTATGACCTATATTCTTTTTGATGGAACTGGATATGAAACCTGGTTAGCAAAAAGCAAAGATTTGCTTCAGTGGACAACTCTTGGAAAAATCATGTCGTTTACTGACAATACCTGGGATGCAAACCAGAAAGCCGGATATATTGCGCTTCAGAATTATCAATGGGGCGGAACTTATCGTGTCAGGAAATATGCCGGAAAATTCTGGATGTCATACCTTGGTGGAGCTACACAAGGCTATGAAGCCGGAACTCTTGGCATTGGAATGGCAAGTTCAAGAATCCTGAATAAAGTTACAGAATGGCAAACTCTTGGGCATCCTGTGATTTCTGCAAAAGATAAAGATGTTCGCTGGTACGATCAGGAAACGATTTACAAAAGCACCGTGATCCGTGATAAACAAAAGACACTTGGATATCCATTTGTAATGTTTTACAATGCCAAGGGCGAAGACAAAGCTAATGGTAGAGGAAAAGCAGAACGAATTGCAATGGCTGTTTCTGATGATATGATGAACTGGAAACGATATGGCGATCATCCGGTTATTGACCATCAAACAGGTATTTCAGGTGATGCTTTTATTACCCGTATTGACAAGGTTTGGGTGATGTTCTATTTTGGTGCTTTCTGGAAACCCAAAGCGTTTGAACGATTTGCCTGCTCGTATGATCTAATTAACTGGACTGACTGGACCGGTGAAGATTTGATCAGTCCATCTGAACCTTACGATAGCCAGTTTGCCCACAAACCTTTTGTAATAAAATACCATGGCATAGTTTATCATTTTTACTGTGCGGTTGACGAAAAAGGTCATCGGGGAATTGCCGTAGCCACATCAAAGGATGTTGGAAAAAGTAGTCTGAAATTTCTATTTTGATTTTAAATTCTCTTTTTGATAAATAACAGACCTAATGAAAAATAAAACTATCACGTTTGGTATCGTTTTAATGTTTGTTTTGAATACAACATCTTTTGCTCAAAAGCTATATCCTTACCAGGATTCAGCACTTCCTGTTGCCAAAAGGGTTGATGATCTTATGGGGCGAATGACACTTGAAGAAAAAGTCCTTCAGCTTCAGTGTAACATGTTTTACATCAAGCATTATTACGAACGTGATTTTCGTGTCGGCCATGTTCGGAATATTGCACATTTCATGCATCGGGAAACATCTGACACACTCTCTCCACAGACTTGTGCTGTAAATATTAATTTAGATTCCCGGAAGTCTATTGATGCAAACCGTTGGGGAATTCCTGTGCTTCAGCATGGGGAAGCTTTACATGGAGCTCAGTGGGGAAATGCAACCTGTTTCCCGCAATGTATTGGCATGGCTGCAACTTTCGATGATGAGTTTTATTTTAAGGTTGGTCAAGCTGTCACCAAAGAATTAAGGGCTGTTGGTGTCCGTCAGGTTTTAGCTCCGGTTGTTAACATTTCTCGTGATCCACGATGGGGTAGAACCGAAGAAACTTATGGCGAAGATGTTTATTTGACATCCCGTATGGGTGTTGCTTATACCAAAGCACTTGAGCAAGGAGGTGTAATAGCTACTCCCAAACATTTTGTGGATAACTATGGCGATGCCGGACATGATTCCTATGCTTCAAACAATTCATGGCGCGTACTACGGGAAACCTTTCTTGAACCGTTTCGGGCTTGCATTCAGGAAGGAGGAGCACGATCAATCATGGCTTCCTATAATTCAATCGATGGCGTTCCGTGTTCTTCCAATAGTGTTTTGTTAAAAGATATTTTGCGAAAAGAATGGGGATTTAAAGGGTTTGTAGTTTCTGACTATAGTGGGGTAACCGGCGTTTTAAAAGCCCACAATACAGCTGAAAATTATTCTGATGCGCAAGCTCAATGTCAGAATGCCGGACTTAACGTAGAATTACCATATGGACAAGGAGATCTGCTGGGAATGATCAAAAAAGGAAAGGTTTCCCTGAAGCAAATTGATGAATCGGTACGTTATGTTTTGACCTGTAAATTTGAATTGGGCTTATTTGAAAATCCCTATGTTGATGCAGTAAAAGCTGATCAAATTGTTCGTTGCAGTGAACACAAAAAACTGGCTCTTGAAGCTGCACGAAAAGTGATGACCCTGTTAAAAAATAAAGATGGAGTTCTTCCATTATCTGACCAATCGATTAAACGAATAGGTCTTTTTGGACCAGTTGCCAATGTATTGAGTTTAGGTGATTATTCAGGTCCTTCCGGAGGTTGGAAAGGGAAAGATGCCCCAACGCCATTTGAAGCTATTAAAAGAAGATTAGCCGGAAAAGCTGAAGTCATATTACATCAGCCAGGTCAGGATGCCGTTTCTTTAGCCAAAACTTGCGATGTGGCTATTTTCTTTGGAGCAATTAACGAAGGCGAAGGACATGACCGAAGTTTGCTGGCTTTACCATCGAAACCAGTAAGAGCAGCACAAAGTCTTGACAATGCAACCATTGTTAAAGGTGCTGACGATATTGTGATCAATATTGACCAGGAAAAAATGATTGCAGATTTGGTTAACAGCGGAACAAAAACCGTGATTGTATTACAAAACGGTTCTACCATAGATGTCCGGAATTGGATTGATAAAGTTGATGCTGTTTTAGAAGCCTGGTATCCCGGCGAACAAGGCGCAATTGCAATTGCAGAAACCTTGTTTGGTGATGTTAACCCCGGAGGACATCTTCCTTTTACCTGGGCTCGCCATACCGGACAATTGCCAATTTACTATGACGTTAAACCGTCAGGAAGAGGTTATGCCTATAACGACGATGATGGAAAACCAATTTTCCCGTTTGGATTTGGGTTGAGTTACACAACTTTTGAATATTCTAATCTGGTACTGCCTTCGGAAGTGAAAAAAGATGGCACCGCTGAAGTGAAATTTACGCTTAAGAATACTGGGAAAATAAGAGGTGACGAAGTTGTTCAGCTTTATTTACATGACGAATTAGCAACAGTTGTACGCCCATTGAGAGAATTAAAAGCTTTCAAACGGATAACGCTTGAGCCCGGAGAAAGTAAGGAAATCGTTTTGACGCTTCCATATCGAAGTTTTGGCTTCTGGAACAGAGACTTGAAATTTGGCGTGGAACCGGGAGAATCTAAGGTATACATTGGGAAAAATGCTACAGATACGCAGTTGGAAGGTGTTTTGAAAGTACATTAAAATATAATTGATAATGAAACCCCACTAAAATATGATAAAAATGAAGTCAAAAATCTCCTTCCTAATTGCTGTTTTGCTGCTATTTTCTGCTGAAACCGGAAATCTCTATGCAACTAATAAAAATAAGCAAATGCCTCATGTGTTAGTCATTGGAATAGATGGTCTTGGAGCTCATGGTATTGGCATGTCCAAGACTCCGAATATGAATATTCTGATGAAAAATGGATCCTATTCGCTGGCTGCAAGAACAGTTGTTCCAAGTAGCAGCGGTCCGGCATGGAGTTCTATGATTACCGGTACTACTGTTGATCGCCATGGGATAGGTAACAACTCATGGACTGTAGATACAAAGATTCTGGAACCTGTATTTAAAGGTAAATACAACATGTTCCCTACTATTTTTGGAGAAATTCGGGAACATCTTCCCAAAGCCATCATTGCAACGGTATACCATTGGAGTAGTTTCGGAAATTTTATTGAAAAAGGGGTGTGTGATCTGAGTGTTCCGGCTGAATCTGAAGATCTGGCTACTCAAAAAACTTGTGATTTTTTGGCTGCCGGTCATCCTGATTTTATGTTCGTTCATCTTGATCTGGTTGATCATGCCGGGCATGGATATGGCTATCGTTCAGCTGAATACGCAAAATCGGTTGAAAAAGCAGATAGTCTGGTCGGAGTGTTGATGGCTAAACTCAACGAAACAGGAATGCTTGATCAGACAGTTGTTTTCATTCTTGCTGATCATGGAGGCCTTGATAAAAAACATGGAGGTATTAGTCCGGATGAGATGATTGTACCTTTTATTATTTCGGGAAAAGGAGTAAAAAAAGGGTATGAGATTAATCATCCTGTTTTCACCTATGATCTTGCACCAACAGTCGCCTGGTTGTTTGGTTTTAAGTTGAATGATTGGGTTGCTGGCAAACCGCTTACTGATGCTTTTGAAAAATAAAATCTTTCCTCATGCTAAGAACACTATCATGTATTTGCCTTTGTCTTTTTTCGATACTTGGTTTTTCTGCACAAAAGCCGAAAGAAATTCGAATGGCAACATACAACTTAAGATATTACAATCCCGGAGACGGAATTAACAACTGGGAAAACCGTCGTGACGATGTAAATGCATTGATTTGTTTTTATGGGTTTGATATTTTCGGAACTCAGGAAGGTATGCTAAACCAGTTGAAAGACGTTTTGCGCATGGATGAATATGCATACATCGGGAAGGGTCGTGATGATGGGAAAGAAGCTGGTGAATTTGCAGCAATATTTTACCGAAAAGATCGTTTTCAGCTCCTTCAGTCTGGTGATTTTTGGTTGAGCCAGACTCCGGGAAAGCCATCTTTAGGTTGGGATTCTTCCAACAATATACGAATTTGTTCGTGGGGCAAGTTTAAAGACCGGAATACTAAAAAAGTATTCTTCTTTTTCAACGTACATTTTGATCACAGAGGTGTTGAAGCCCGGAAACAGTCGGCTCATTTGATGCTCAAAAAAATAAAAGAAATCGCTGGAGATGTTCCTGTTGTCTGCACCGGTGATTTTAATTCAACTCCTGAAACAGAGCAGATTCAAACAATGAAAACCTTGCTAAAAGATTCCCGTGAAGTTTCGGAGCAAGCTCCTTATGGTCCAACTGGAACATTTAACGGATTTAAACATGATTCTCCGTCTGACGAGTTTATCGACTATGTTTTTATCAGCGATCAAATAAAGGTATTGAAATATGGAGTACTGACTGATTCAAAAAATCAGCATTTCCCTTCAGATCATTTTCCGGTACTGGTTGAATCAATTATCAATTAAAAATATGAAACACTTTCGTCTATTTACATTTTTGCTGGTGCTTATTTGCCTTTCAGTTAGTGTATATGCACAAAAACAACAACGTGATATTCTGGTGGAAAAGTACCGTTCGTTTTTAGATGTTCATTATGGAAATTACGACCGAAATGCGTTTGATCTTTATTTACCCAATTCAGATAACGGGAAACATCCTTTAGTCGTCTATTTTCATGGAGGCGGATTTACACAGGGAGATAAAGCCCGGATAAAAGGGGAGTTGCCCATTGCCCAGCATTTACTGGATAATGGAATTGCTTATGCAAGCGTAAATTACCGATATCTTAAAAACAATGATTCGCTGGGCGTACAGCAATGTATTCATGATGCAGTCCGTTTTATCCAGTACATTCGCTATCATGCTTCCGAATATGCGATTGACTCGTCCCGAATTGCATGTTATGGAGAATCAGCTGGAGCAGGAATCAGCTTATATCTGGCATTTCATGATAATCTGGCGGATGTATCCTCAAAAGATCCAATCGCTCAGGAACCTTCACGAATAAACTGTGCCGGAGCCATTGCCACTCAATCGACCTACAACTTGTTTCGCTGGAAACGCATTGTTCCCTGGTATTGGTTGGTTTTTAAACTCAAGGAAAAATCTTTAAAAGCACAAATCGCTAATTTTTATGGATTTAAATCTTTTCATGATTTTAAGCCTTGTAAAAAAGAAATTATCAGGAAGTTAGATTTATTAAAGATGATCACTCCGGATGATCCTCCGGTTTGGCTATGCAATGAGGTTTCAGATAAAATAAAAAACGGGATTCCTCATAACGAGAACCAGTTATTTCATCATCCGGCACATGCGTTTGTTGTAGCAAAAAAAACACGGAAGGCTGGCGTTGTTAATTACCTTATTACAAATGAAAAGCAGAAAACTTCGGTGATTTCAGAAGTTGCTTTTTTTGAAAAGTATTTGAAAAATTAGGAACGATTAAAACATGAAAAACATAAAACTAGAACTTATTTTCTTATTCTTATTACTTGTGCTGTTCAAACCGGCAAGTGCAAATAGTTTTTTAATACAGACAGATGCTTCGTGCAAAGTCTGGTGGACTGGAATTACCAGTAAGATTATGAATAATACCACAGTCCCGGTAAAAAATGGAAAAATTATTCTTCACTCTGCTCTAAATGAATCAGAAGGTTTTCAGCTGGTACTATCTCCATTGGTAAGCATTGACGATGTTTCTGTCAGTGTTTCTGATTTTCGTAAAAAGGATGGAACTTTGATTTCTTCCGGAAATGTGACAGTTCGGAATGTCGAATATGTGCATGTGACAAAACCTTCAGGGAAATTGAATAAGGAAGGGTGGTATCCCGATCCGTTACCTTTGTATGAAAAACCATTCCGGATAGAGGCTAGCCTCAATTATCCGGTATTGATTACGGTTAAGGTTCCGAAAAATGCAGCTTCTGGAACTTATTCAGCAAAAATCAGCCTAAAATCATCAAAATGGGCGAGTTCGGTTCCTGTAGAATTATCGGTTTGGAATTTTTCGTTACCTGATGTTCCGACGATGCGTTCAGCTTTCGGTTTATACTCTGATCTGATTAAACAATACCACAACATTTCGACTGATGAGGAATTGAAGCAAGTGCTGGATCTGTATTATCGTAGTTTCAAAGAATACAGGATTTCACCGCAGCAATTTTTTGATATGTATCCCATTCAAAAAACAGTAAAAGGTGTTTGGTGGAATGGAGGGACATTTGATCCAGATACTGTTTTTGCCGGTAAATATTCATTTCAGGTGAACGATGGAAAAATTGCAGGAACCTGCGCCGACTTGATTAAGATAAGCCCTGAAAAACCATATTTACTCAGATGGCAGGCTAAGACTTTAAAAGAAAAACAGCAATATTACGTTACCGTTAAAAGTTATAATGCTGACAAAAAGCTAATTCCGTGGCATCTTCAGGGAATGTTTTACAGCGGAAGTACTCATTGGAAGAAAGACAGTTTATACCTTGATCCTGTCAATCCGGTAGTTTATGAAGATTTAGTGCTTTCACGCCCTTTACCCAAAGAAGCTGAATATGTCAGCATTCAGTTGTATGCAGTTTTTCCTGATGAATGTGGCAGTGAAAAAGGGACTGCATGGTTTGATGATTTTCAATTCCTTGATATTAAGGCTGGGAAAAATCTGTTGCCTCATGGTAATTTTGAACAAGACATTAATGAACTTGTATTGGATGTTAATTACACTGAATTTGACAAAGCAGCCCATAAATATCTCGATGGCTATGGATTTACCGGATTTAGGATGAAAGTACCGGAATTAAGGACTGGAAATTTTGTTGGACTCAGAACTGCATGTTTCAATGGTTTTATTAATGGAACTGCTGAGTATAGAAAGTTAATTAGCATTTATTTAAAAGGATTCCAGGACCATTTGGAAGCGAATGGCTGGCTGGGCAAAGAGTATATGTACTGGGTTGATGAACCTAAACACGATGATTATGCTTTTGTCCGCGAAGGAATGAAAACAATTCATGAAGTAGCGCCAAAACTGACCCGTTTTATTACCGAGAATAATCCAGGTCCTGAAATTATGGATGTGACCGAAATTGGCTGTCCGGTATTAGCCAAATTTGATCCAAAAAAATCGGAGGAGTGGATTGCTAAAGGCCGTCAAATGTGGTCGTACCTGATGACCTGGCCCAAAGAACCGCATGTCAACCTGTTTATCGATTCAGATGCAATCAATTTGCGGATGTGGTTGTGGATGTCGTATCGTTATCACCTGACAGGTATTCTGGTTTGGAATTCGAACATGTGGAATGCTGACGGTTGTTCTCCGGAAGGGGTATTACAAAACATCTGGGAAGATCCTATGACCTATATGGATGGACATGGAACGCCCAAAGGTTCAGCGGCGGAATATGGGAACGGAGATGGTATGTTCTTCTATCCGCCCAACCGCGATCCGAATAACGACAAATCAAAGTATCTGACAGGTCCGGTTCCTTCGCTTCGACTGGAAATCATGCGAGAAGGAATTGATGATTACGACTATATGATGATGCTGGAAAACTGTATCAAAAAAGCTCGTCCTGATCAGCAGAACTTAGTCAAAAAGGCCAAACAGTTATTGAATTTTGGAGCTGATGTTTTTGTTGATGAAAAACAATATACCAAAAATCCGTCAGTATTGCAAAAATACAGGTTACAGATGGGAGACTTATTAAATGCTTTTTCAAATTCAAAATAAAACCTGATAAAATATACCAACTAAACTAACTTACTATGAAAACGAATTTAAGCCCTTGGAAAATATTTTGTGTTGCATCACTTCTTTGTTTTTCATGTTCCAAATCAGAAAAACGTCCGGTCGATTATGTCAATCCGTTTATTTGCAGCGAGGGCGATCATGGACAATGGGACCCTTCGGCAACTATTCCTTTTGGAATGGTAAAACTTGGAGCCGATACTTATCCAAGTAGCCTTACCGGCGATGGTGATTTTGCTCATTCCGGATATAACTATTCAGATAGTATCGCCCGCGGATTCAGCCATTTTCATAAAGGTAGTTCAGGCGGTGGTCGTATTTGTGACCGGGCTGGACGCTTATCAATTATGCCATTTACACACGAGCCGTTAGATACCTTCTTGCGTAATCCGTTAGCCGTGATGGATAAAAAATCAGAGATTGCAAAACCAGGTTATTATTCTGTTCGATTGAAAGAAGACAATATTCTGGTAGAACTGACGGCTTCGGCACATGCCGGAATTCACCGATATACATTTCCTGATGGGAAATCTGCCCGACTTTATATTAACGAAGGGAGCTGGACACGTTCTGCTGGAATTTTGGTAAAACAAACAGATGACCGACATTTGGAAGGCCTTTTGCAAACTTATGCAGGTGTTCATTTTATTGTTGAATTTAGTGAACCTCTAAAAAGTGGAAAAACATGGAATAACAAAGAACTGGCCGATGGGACAACACTTGCACTGACGGATAATGGTGGACTTATTTGTGATTTCGGTGATCTGAAGGGAAAACCATTACAGGTAAAAATTGGGATTTCGCTGGTTAGTATCGATGCAGCAAAAAATAATTTTCAGGCAGAATGTGTTACTTCCGATTTTGATAAAGTCAGACAACAAGCTTCGGATTTGTGGAATAACCGACTTTCCAAAATTGAGGTGAAAGGAAATGACGAATACAAAACAATATTCTATACGGCTCTGTTTCACGCTTGTTTTTTGCCAACGGTAATAAGTGATGTTGATAGTAATTACCCGGGATTGGATCAAAAGGTGCATCAGGCAAAAGGCTATAAGCATTACCATGATTATGCTTTTTGGGATTCATTTCGGACGAAATATCCCTTGTACAGCCTTTTTGTGCCGGATGCTTACCGTGATATTGTAAAGTCGCTTCGTGACATTTATGAGCAAGCTGATAACTGTGACCCATTTCCAAATTCAGATCACAAACCTCATGGACCTGGATTCGATTATAACGGTAAAAATGGCTACGAACCTTATGGCAATTGCCGTAACGAACATCAGTTGATGGTTATGACCGATGCTTATTTTAAAGGCCTGTTTGATCTGGATATGAAAGCTGTTTATCCGTTCCTGAAAAAAGAAGCCTTGCTTCAGATGCCGGAAAAATATGATTCTATAGGCTATATTCCAGCTCGTCCGGATCAAACTGGAGAATATAGCTGGGACAATTGGTGTTTAGCTCAGATTGCCAAATCGCTTGGTTATCAGCAAGATTACGATTACCTGACGAAACGTGCAGAATACTGGCGAAATACATGGGATCCATCGATTAAATATTTTAGGGCAAGGGCAGCTGATGGCTCATGGCTTGATTTTCCGGAAGATCCTACAGTTAACCGTGAAAAATACACCTACGAAGGAACCAAATGGCAATATCGCTGGAACATTTTGCATGATTTACCTTCTCTGATTGAGGTATTTGGTGGAAAAGATACTTTTGTTAAAGAGTTGGAATACTTTTTTGATCATGACTTATATACAGCAGGTAATCAGATTGATTTGCAGGCTCCGTTTTTGTTTAATATGGCTGGAAGTCCTTGGTTGTCTCAAAAGTGGGTTCATCGTATTCTGACGGAACCCATAGCACAACGGTATGGTACTCATAATTTTTTTCCGAAACCCATTGTTGACAGAGTGTATAAAGCAACGCCGGACGGTTATCTGGAAGAAATGGATGATGATTACGGATGTATGTCGTCCTGGTATGCATTAGGTGCAATGGGACTGTATCAGGTTTGTCCCGGGAATCCGGTTTATCAGTTGACTTCCCCAATTTTTGATGAAATTACCATTCATCTTGATCCGACGATTTATCAGGGCAAGTCTTTCGTTATCAAAGCCCATAATCTTACTAAAGAAAACTATTATATCCAATCGGCAACATTAAATGGGAAATCCTATAATCGCTCCTGGATTTCGCATGATGAAATAGTGAAGGGTGGGGAATTGGTTTATGAAATGGGATCCAGGCCTAACACGAATTGGGGAAAAGAATAAATTGATCATTTCTAAAATACGATGTCGTGAAAAATTATCGAATTTTCCTTTTCGTCATTTTTTTAGCTGTATCAGTCCTTCCTGCCAGAGCTTTTAATCATCCGGGTGGGATGCATCCTCTTCGACAGATCGAATTTGTTAAGACACAACTAAAGCAGCATCAAGAGCCATATTGGTCTGCCTATCAGCAACTTTTAAGGATTGCTGATTCTGCTTTAGTCTGTGATCATCACGCATTGGTCGATTTCAGTATTCCAGGTTATTATAAAAAACCTGATGAGCATGTTCGTAATTCCAAAAGCCTTGCTACAGATGCCTTTAATGCCTATGCATGTGCATTAGCCTGGCAGCTTAGTGGTGAAAAGAAATATGCCAGGCATGCATTGTATTTCATTAATGCATGGAGTTTGATCAATAAAAGCTATTCGGAGAGTGATGGTCAGTTGGTGATGAGTTACACCGGAACCGCGATGGTAATGGCAGCAGAGCTGATGAAAAATTATCAGGGATGGAAAAAATCAGACAAACAACTATTTACAGAATGGCTAACATCCGTTTTTCGCAAAGCAACCAATGAGATTCGAATAAAGAAAAATAATTGGGCCGACTGGGGTAGATTTGGCTCTTCTCTGGCCGATTACTATTTGGATGACACCATAGATATGAATGAAAACATACGGCTTTTTAAATCAGATATCTTCAATAAGATCGACGCTGATGGACATATGCCCGAAGAAACCCGACGTGGAGCTAATGGAATATGGTACACCTATTTTTCATTGGCACCAATGACGGCAATGGCTTGGGTTACCTATAATGCAACGGGTAAAAACCTTTTTTTATTACAACAAAATGGTTGTTCCTTAAAAACAGCAGTCGATTATCTTCTCTACTACAATCAACATCCCAAGGAATGGAAATGGTTTGAAAATCAGGTTCATGGTAGTCCTGACAGTAAGTTCTCTGATTTGAACTTAAAAACACGATATGCTTTTTGGCCAGCTAATTTAATCGATGCGATGGTTGGTATTTATCATGATCCGAAATACGCTGCATATGTAGCTTCTTATCAACCATTGTGTTACGAAGCACATCATTTTGCATGGGTTTTTACAACCCTAATGCCTGCTAAAAATGAATACTAAATTTACTGGACGTTCATTGGTAACGACCACCTTATCGGAGCTTGGTACCGTTGCTTTAAATAGTTAGCTAGTAGCATTTTAAAAAGTTGAACCTATCAACAAAAGCTTTGGATCATAAGCAACTGGATGATTTACATCAATATCAGGCATCAATTGGTTTTACCCGTCATCAGTGGATTGTGGATATCCTGTTTATCGTGTTAACACGACTGAAAAAACTTTATGATGAAAAAAGCATTTTTAATAATACTTACAGTGATTACATTTTCTGCCAGTTTTTCACAACCTTACAAAAAACAGGTGAAGAACCATAGAAATATTAAAGTGCCTGAAAACGTTTTTTATTTGTCAATGTATGGAGCTATATCGGATGCCGATATCGGTATGAATAGCGTGACATTTGGCACCGATAATACAGCTGTAATACAAGATGTACTTAATAGAGCAAAGGCCTCACCCATAACCGTTTACTGGGATAGAAAATATTCTGTGACCGGATTGAAAATATTCAGCAACACAACACTTATTGCCAGTGCAGGATGTGGCGCAATTCTGAGAAATCATTCAGATAATCCATTAATAGCGAACGCAAATCACTCATTTAAAGCCAGAAAGGATTCAAATATTGTGATCGTTGGCGGGATCTGGAATGGCAACTATTATAATCCTGAAATACGGCAGGGGGCTCAGAATAAATTTGATAACATGCACGGTATGGTCAGCTGCTTCCGTTTCTATGGTGTGGATAATCTAACTGTGAGGGATGCTATTCTGTATAAACCGGCAACCTATGCACTGGCTGCGGCAAATGTTACTCACGTACTCTATGAAAATATCATAGTCGATGTTGGTCCCGATCCATTAATTAACAACGATGGTTTGCATATTGATGGGAATTCGCAATACGGCGTTATACGTCATTGCATACTAAATACCCACGACGATGGTATCGGGTTAAACGCAGACGATCTTTATGTGTACACATCAGAGAAACAAGGACTTTCAGCTAATGAAGCTTTTTACACTGAAGCGGCAGCCGGACCAATTTCTGATATTTTGATTGACGATATTACCTTTAACAGTTCCCTTTTTGGCATACGGATTTTAAGTGGGAAAAGCAGGGTCGACCGAATAACCATAAGAAATATAAAAGGATACACCAAAGGATATGCGTTAGTCATTGACAATTATCAACACGATCCACAGTTACCAACCTGGGCCGGACCTGGCAATATTGGAACAGTCAATGTCGATGATTTTGATGTTGCGATTCATCCCGGAAAGGAAAATATGCCTAACGAGAGTTGCATTAATGTGAGCACAAACGTTGAGCAACTTATACTAAAGAACATCAAAAGGAAATTCTTTGCCGCAGGAGAGCCAACGATATACATCAGAGGTAAAAATACGGTTATCGGCAGTATGGAAGTTGATGGATATTATAGTATTGACACAACGAAACAATCAACGATTGATCATATTCTGGTTGAAGGAGCTTCTGTAAATCAGCTAAGTATTTCGAATGTATCCATCAGGAGGACACAAAACGACAGGGAGAACAACAGTGTTTTGTTAAAAACGAAGAAAAATTGCTGCATTAATACCTTACAAATCAATAGAATTAACACCGATGGAATTGCTTCATTGATTTCTAACACATCCGGAAATCTTTACCTAATCAATGCTTCCAATGTTATTCATACCAATGCCTTTGGTCATTTCCCTTTTTTCCTGAATAATGACAAATGTGAAGTGAATGCCTTGACTGTTTCTAATTTCTATGGAAGTGATTTGATTGATGGAGGAACCAGTAAAATAATAAGAAAAAGCGGTGACGCATTTTAACGATGGAAAGAAGATTTTTAAATTTTGCAATCTATTTATTCTCGTTAGTTAATCCGGTAGCAAAGCTTAACAGCACAATTAATAAAGTCAAATACAGCATGAAAAACTATTCAAAATTGATAAGGCAGTCGAAAATTAATCTCATCGCAGGACTTCTGGTTGCCGGATCTTTATTGACCGGAGAAATTCTATCGGCACAAAGCCTACCTTCTAAAAATTTCTATCTGGGAATCGATAATTCCGGAGACAAGTGTAACCCGGATGAGTTTTTTAATTCGGATGCAATGAAAGCCTTGGGTGTCGATTTTGTTGTTTATCATTATCGTGGTCCCAAAGGAACCATCGAAGATGAAGCAAAACGAATGGAACTCCTCGGGAATAGCTTTAATGATAAAGGTTTAAAGGTCATTGTTAATGTCGAATCCGGAAACTGGAGTCTGGATATGGCTAGTACTGATGGACACAACTGGGTTATGCAGCCCAATAAGCTTCACTTGTTTAAATTTCCACCAGAGGTATTAAAAAGCCTAAATAAGTCGCCTGCTGTTTGGGGCGTTTTGTATGATGAATTGGAGCATTCGCAGATTACCAGAAATCTGACTATTAGTATGCGTAATCCTGGTGTCGAACTGGTTAGCCTGGCCGAAACCACGGGTATGGACTTTAAATCTGCCGACCAGGCTGTATTTGAAGGAGCGAAGTCATTAGCAGACGAATGCAAAAGTTTGGGCACTCAGAAAGTATTTACAGAACATGTCTGGCCTGTTCTCTTTCACAATTTCGCCCGTGCAGGAATAACGCCGGTTTATAAACAGATGAAAGAGAACTGGTCGAATGTATGGGCAGCCTGTGCGATGGGAGCCAGCTTGCAATACAACCAAGAACTTTGGACCTGTATTGATTTTTGGAATGGAAATGTATTTCCCGGGCATTCGGCTAAAGAATTGTGGGGAAATCTCTTGTTCGCTTATTGGGCTGGTTTGGATAAAGCTTATGTGGAGAGCGTTGGAAATCATACCTATGAAATTACAGATCAGGGCCTGGTTAAGTTGAAAGAAAGAGGCGAAGCATTAAGCCGGTTCGCAAAGGAATATTTACCCAACAACCCCAGACCATATAGTTTCAGAGATTATGAGCCTGAAATTGCCATTATTCGGTTTGATGATACCGAGTGGGGACAAGGCAAAAACGTATTTTGTAGTGTAGAAGAGAAAGGACAAAAGATCGATTTATACTGGAAAGACTTGCTGTTTGGAGCTTACAACCTTAATACAAGTCCAGCTTCCGAAGAGTGGATAAAAGCCTGGCACACGATTACTCATGGAATGGTAAAAAAAGAAAGTCTCTCCTGGAATGCTGGCAACTACTATCAAGATATGTCCCATCGATCGTTTGCCCCGGTAAATTCGCCAATTGTATTTGATGATAAGGTTACTATCGAACATTTAAAAACCGTGAAACTTGCGTTTTTATGTGGCTTATTTATCAGCGACCAAACCCTTACTGATGTGGGTTCGCTTGTTCGTGAAAACGGTCTTGTTGTTGTAACATCCCCACGTTTTGCTCCAAAAAAATGGAGTGCAAAATACTCTGGTGGAACAAATGAATTTAAAGACGGAAAAGGGAAATGGATCGTAACTGACGATATGGCCAGTGAAAATGTAAAAAAACAAGTTGAACCACTGATTGGTAAAAATGGTGAAATTGTTTATAAATTTCGAGGAAATAAAAAGGTCACGATGAAAATATCCACGGATGGCAACGAGCTTGACATTCAAAAAACGAACTTTTGATTTTAACCTTCGATTATGAACAAAAAATGTACTCTTTTACTTATCGCTTTTGCATTCGCCGGACTGGTTGACGGATTTGCTCAAACTACAACATTACCGAACAAGGAAATTTCAACGTCTTCTGGACTCGAAAAAATTAAAGATCTAATCATTTACAAGGATTCATTATTTTATTCCGCATTTCCTTCGGTTGTCAAACGCCCTGATGGAGAAATTCTGGTTGCTTTTCGCAGGGCTCCTGATCGAAGACTATTTGGTGAGCAGGGTATCTCGCATACTGATCCAAACAGCTATCTGGTAATGGTTCGTTCTAAAAATGGTGAAACCTGGACACAAAATCCTGAATTAATATTTGCAAATCCTTTCGGCGGATCTCAGGATCCTTGTTTGCTGCAATTAAGAGATGGTACATTGATTTGTTCAAGCTATACATGGGCGGCCATTCGTTCGGATGCGGATAGCCTCTTACATCGTAATATCTCTGTGGTTAAAACCAATAAAAAATATGCTACGGCCTTTGCTTTTCTGGGTGGTTATATTTTACGTTCAGCCGATGGTGGCCATCGTTGGTCTGAACCCATATATCCTCCGGAAGTGCCTGGAGACCTTCGTCAAAATGTCTGGGGAAACCCTTTGCCAGCCTACAATCGGGGTGCAATCTGTGAAGAAAAAAACGGGAAACTATATTGGGCAGTTGCTTCAAAAGATCCGGATGTAGCATCAAAAACTTCTGTCCATTTGATGATATCAGAAAATAAAGGACTCGATTGGAAATACGAAAGCCTTATTGCGACTGATCCGACCATTGAGTTTAACGAAACGTCGATGTATGAAACTCCTAAAGGCGATTTAGTTGCCTTTATCCGGACAGAAAGTGGAAATCAACAATCATACATTTCCAGATCGACCAATGGGGGAAAATCCTTTCAGTTAGAAAATATGGGGTTTTATGGTTACCCTTTACATGCACTCCGATTACCCGATAACCGGGTGCTACTTACCTATGGCTACCGACATGTTCCCTACGGAATAAGAGCCAGAATACTAAATGCTGAATGTACTGATTATGCGACTGCTCCTGAATTTATTATTCGTGAAGATGGATCTGCATCTGATCTGGGATATTCATGGTCGGTAATGCTGGATAAGAATAGGGTATTGGTTGTCTATTATTTCAACAGCAAAAGTGGGATCCGTTACATTGCCGGTACAATTCTAAAGCTGAAATTTTTTATAGGCGGAGGTTCATATAAATATTAACTTTCGAGCTATAAAATTTAACCTAATCAACAATGAGAACCATGTTATTTTTGACCTGTTCAAACAGGCTTATTTTAGTATTGTGCATCTTATTTTTTTTCTACGCCCCCTTGATGTCAAACGCTTCAGGAACAACATCAAAAGGTGCTGTTTCAATGAAAAAAGCAGTTCCTGTTTGGGTACAGGGTCGTGAAACCGAAAAGAACCTGACACTTGGGTTTCACAGTACCTTTCAGGTAAAGAAAAATAAAAATCTAAGCCTTAAAATTACAGGCTCTACACTTTACCGGGTATTTCTGAATGGCGAATTTTTAGGATATGGACCTGCCCGTGCCTGTCACGAATATTACCGCGTTGATGACTATGATTTAAGTAGCAAAGTAAAGGTTGGGGAAAATATTCTGGCTATCGAAGTTGCCGGATACAACATCAACACTTTTTATACCATTGATCAGCCCTCATTTCTTCAAGCCGAAGTTTTATCCGGAAATCAGGTCGTTTTGTCAACAGGTGCAAACAATGATTTTGAAGCATTTCAAGTAAAGGAACGTGTTCAAAAAGTTGAACGCTACAGCTATCAGCGTCCTTTTACCGAATATTACCGGATGAACAGCGGATACGACCAATGGAGAGTAAACTCCAAACTCGAAAACGAATCATTAAAACTTTCTGTATTACCGGAAGTTAGTTTACTTGGCAGGAATCTTCCGATGCCAAATTTCACTATTGTTCGCCCGGGTTCTACTATATTAAGTGGAACCATGGAGCTTCAAAAACAGGAAAAATATAAGAAGGACCGGTCGTTGATTAATATTAGCGATAAACTTAAAGGATATGCAGAAAATGAATTGGAAGTTGTTCCTTCACTAACCATTCAAGAGATTACTAACACCAAACAAGACTCTACAGTAAAACCATATTCCGGACAAGTAATTCCTTTAGCTGAAAAGCAATTCTGTACACTTAATATGGGAACTAACCTTTCTGGTTTTATAGGTTCAAAAGTTAGTTGTACTGAACCTACTACGCTTTATTTTTATTTCGATGAAATCTTAACCAAAGGTGATGTCAGAGCAAAAACACATATGGGAGGTACCAACAACTATGTCGTTTATGAACTGCAACCTGGAGACTATAATCTGGAATCGTTTGAATCTTATACTTTCAAATACTTAAAGGTTATTGCAATGAAAGGTTCCTGCAAAATAAAGGATGTTTATATGCGTGAATATGCCTACCCAATGAACCCGAATGCAACCTTTGAAAGTAACAATACGAAGCTAAACGAAATTTATAAGGCTGCACAGCAAACCTTCCGTCAAAATACAGTTGATATTTTTATGGATTGTCCTTCTCGCGAAAGGGCAGGGTGGCTTTGCGACAGCTATTTCACAGCAATCATGGAAAAAGAGTTTACAGGCACATCTTCCGTTGCACATAACTTCTATGAAAACTTTGCGCTTCCCAAAACCTTTGCAAACATTCCGGATGGAATGCTACCCATGTGTTATCCTTCAGATCATTACAACGGATCTTTTATTCCAAACTGGGCTATGTGGTTTATTATTCAGATCGACGATTACGCTCAGCGCGGAGGCGATCCGGTTCTGGTTGCTCAGCTAAAACCACGTATCGAAAAGCTACTGAAATATTTCGAGAAGTTCGAAAATAAAGATGGCTTACTGGACAAGCTGGATGGATGGATCTTTGTTGAATGGTCAAAAGCCAACGAATTGGTGAAAGATGTAAACTAT
>Ga0302286_10000571_pt1 | contig 29979 bp, 22 predicted proteins | sample III_Fen_E2_3_FD_198765 | JGI IMG/M metagenome (GOLD analysis project Ga0302286, IMG submission 198765) | Peat permafrost microbial communities from Stordalen Mire near Abisko, Sweden - III_Fen_E2_3 | ecosystem: Environmental > Terrestrial > Soil > Wetlands > Permafrost | place: Sweden: Abisko...
CAATTGGCAGCACAGAAACTAAAAACAGTAATGAGATTAGCAAACGAATTAAATTTGGACATATCTCATTACAATTAATTTATAAATTCTGTCATTGGTAATTTATTTCGGAATCTGACCTCCAGACTGTTGGATCCTGAAACAAGTTCAGGATGACTGGACAAAGGACTTTTTGGACACCCCTCTTAACAAAATACCAAATACAAGTTTATTGGATCTCGATCTGTCGTGCCGAGCTATCTTTCTGCTCGATCTTTTTTGGAAGTTCAATGATTAAAACGCCGTTCTTGTGCGTTGCACTGATTGCCGTTACATCAATGTCTTTTGGCAATGCAAACGAACGTTGAAACGAAGAATATCTGAACTCAGAACGAACCACTTTTCCCTTTTCCTTTTCTTCTTTCTTGTCTTTCTTTTCAGAATAGACCAAAAGGTACTCGTCTTTCAAATCAATCCTGAAATCTTCTTTTTCGAGTCCTGGAGCAGCAATCTGAATTTCAAATTTTTCATCGCTCTCATAAATGTTTACTGCCGGGGTTGATTCCCAAGTACCTTCTTCAAGGTAGTTTGGCAGTAAATTTCCACTAAAAAATCCATCGAATAATCCAGGCAAACTTCTGGTTTTAAATACTGGTAACATAGTTTAATCCTCCATTTTTAAGTTATACATTACTATTATTTTCGTTTTCTGATGGGTATATTTCAAATCGAATACCAAAAGCTATACAACTGATAAACAAAGACATAAAGTCATTTTTAATGTCATTTTTTCTGAGCAAAAGAAAATTTAAATGACAATTTTTCAGGGATATGTTTGTTCATATAGCTTTAAAGCCTACTTTTGCCTCATCAATTTACGCAATGGGGTGCCCTCCTGATGAAAGTCGGGGTAATTACGGGCTGAGATCATACCCACCGAACCTGATACGGATAATGCCGGCGAAGGGATGGCGAAAGGGAATTACTTGCCTCATTGGTTATTTATTAACCATTTAAACAACAAAAATGAAACGCATTTATTTGACATTGCTTCTGCAATGCGCGGTGGTTTTGGCATTCGCCCAATTCACACTAAAAGGAACCGTAAAAAACGCTACCGGAGAACGGCTCGCTGGTGCAAGTCTGGTGCTTAACAACAGTTTCAGCGGAACAACTGCCAACCTGAACGGAGCCTACCAATTCCAGAATCTAAAAGCAGGTAACTATCAACTAACAATCAGTTACATTGGCTATGAAAAAACTACAAAAGTTTTAAAGATTACCAGAGATCAAACAGTCGACATTGTACTCAAACAAGACTTAATCCAAACCGAAGAAGTATTGGTTTCGGCTAACCGGATAAAAGACAAAACACCTATTGCCTTTTCAACAGTCGAAAAATCGGATATTCAAAATAACAACAACGGACAGGATATCCCTTACCTTTTAGGATTAACCCCGTCGTTTGTAGCCACTTCTGATGGCGGAACCGGAGTTGGATACACCAACTTCAGAATTCGTGGAACCGACCAAAACCGTATTAATGTAACCATTAACGGAATCCCGATGAACGATGCTGAGTCTCACAGTACCTGGTGGGTTGACATCCCGGATATCGCTTCCTCAACCGATAATATTCAGGTGCAACGTGGTGTAGGAACATCCAACAACGGAGCAGCAGCCTTTGGTGCTACCATCAACCTACAAACATTAAACATCAACCGGGATGCATCTGCAAGCTACAGCACATCGACAGGCTCATTCGGAACGATAAAAAATTCAGTAGCCGTCAGTTCCGGTTTAATCAAAGATAAATTTGCTTTTGAAGCACGTCTGTCGAAAGTTAAAACCGATGGTTTTATTGACCGTGCATCTGCTGACCTGGGATCATTCTTCGTTTCCGGAGGTTATTTTACAGCAAATTCAATTCTGAAACTCAATATCTTTTCCGGATTGGAAGATACTTATCAGGCATGGAACGGAGTACCCTCTGTTCGTTTAAACAATGACCTTGCCGGAATGCAACGTTATGCCGATCATGGCCATTACAGTCAAAAGCAAGTTGCCGAAATGATCAATTCCAACAGTCGTACCTACAACCTGTACACTTACGAAAATGAAATAGATCATTATCAACAGGATCACTTCCAGCTTCTGTTCTCACACAAAATAAATTCAGGTTTAAATGTAAACGCGAACCTGTTCTACACGCCAGGTAAAGGATATTACGAACAATATGAAGAAAACAAAAAACTGGCCGACTACTTAATTTCCCCTATTGTGATTGGTGGAACAACACTAACTAAATCAGATCTCATCCAACGCAAATGGCTCGACAATGACTTTTACGGGATGACCTTTTCAATCAATCAGAAGCAAGATAATCAGGAATTTACCTTCGGAGGTGGATATAACATTTACGACGGAAACAATTTCGGGAAAGTAATCTGGATGAGATATGCCGGAGCCTCTGAAATGAACCATGAATGGTATCGCGGAACAAGCCTAAAGAAAGATTTTAATGTTTACGCCAAATACAATTACGAGCTGGTTGAAAATCTGAATTTATTCCTCGATTTGCAATACCGGGCTATCGACTACGACCTTAACGGCACCGACAAAAAACTACGCAAACTTGACCAATCGCACAATTTCGAATTCTTTAACCCGAAGGTAGGCATCTTCTATCAACTGGATGAAAAACAAAACCTGTATGCCAATTTTGCCAGGGCTAACCGCGAACCTAACCGCGACAATTATGTAGATGCCGATCCGACGAAGAAAGCTCCGGAGTATGAGACATTGAATGATTTTGAACTGGGCTATAAATTCAATACAAGTCGAATGGCCTTTGGTGCCAATGCCTATTACATGTCGTATCAGAACCAACTAATCCTAACCGGGCAAATCAACGATGTGGGAGCTGCGGTCATGACTAACGCAGACAAAAGTTACCGTGCAGGACTTGAACTAACAGCAGGAATGAAAATTACGAAAAAGCTAAAATGGGATGTTAACCTGACGCTCAGCAAAAACAAAATCAAAGACTTCACCGAATACCTTGACAACTGGGATAAGGGCGGACAAATTGAAACGAAACTAGGAACAACAGATCTGGCTTTCGCTCCTAAAATAATTGCAAATAGTAAGCTTAGCTGGATGGTTGCAAAAGGATTAGACATCAACCTTGAAACCTATTCGATAAGCAAACAATACATCGACAATACATCGAGCGAAGAGCACAAACTAAACGGATATTTGCTGAATAACCTGAAGCTAAACTACAGCGTTCCGCAAAAATTTGCCAAAGAGCTGAATCTACATCTGGCAGTCAACAACATTTTCAATACTGAATACGAAAACAATGCCTGGGTGTACTCCTATTTTTATGAAGGGAAAAGATACTTTACCGATGGATATTTTCCTCAGGCTGGCATTAACTTCCTGATTGGATTAGATATTAAATTTTAGTCCTTTTCACCACAGATCACACTTTCGCTCAGATTAAAAATCTATGACAATCAGTGTGATCTGTGGTGAATTACAGCTATTTCTTTACCTGTTTCAAGAACCAGTCGAACAATCCGGCTTGTCCGTATGCATATTTCCATGCATCAGCATGTTCACCTTCGGGCAAAACAGTATATTCAACATTTCCACCGACATTTTTCAATGCTTCGACCATTTCAGCCGATTGCTGTTCGGGTACCGCAGTATCCTTTTTCCCATGGAAAACCCACACCGGAATATCTTTCAAGCGTTTGGCACGCAAAGGATTTCCACCTCCGCAAACAGGAGCTACCGCTGCAAAATATTCAGGAAATGCCGTACTTAACTCCCATGCACCGTAACCACCCATACTTAATCCGGTAAGATAAACCCGACTTTTATCTACATTGTAGGTTTTCAGAATATCATCAATCATTCCTTTGAGAACGTTCACGTTCCACCATTGCCCTTCCGGACATTGCGGCGACACCACCATAAACGGAAAGTCAGGATTTGCCTCAACAATAGCCGGCGGTCCCCAGGCCTTTACTTTTTCCAAATCACTTCCCCGCTCACCGGATCCATGCAGAAAAATAATCAAAGGCGATGGTTTCCCACTTTTAGAATAGTCCTTCGGTAAAAACAGAAGGTAATCTAATGCCGTTTCGAATACATACTTTTTCTTTTGCTGCCCCGACTGCCCCATCGAGGGAACAATCATTGTTATACACAGCAATGCAACTAATACCTTTTTTTTCATAGTTCGTAGAGGTTTACAAGCTTATTGTTTAGTTATTACTCGTTCATTTCTTTCAAAATCTTCTCTACCTCAGCCTCCGTTTTGTGCAGCTTATCTTTGCAAACAGCAATTAAAGCCGAAACGCGGCTTACCTGTTCCGAAAGCTCATCCACATCCAGTTCTTCACTTTCAATTTTTTCCAGAATCTCTTCAATTTCTGTAATTGCTTCTTTGTAAGTTACTTTTTTCGTTGCCATATCTTTCAAGTTTAAAGTTTAAAGTTTAAAGTTCGCTTTGAGCGTCATGCTGAACTTGTTTCAGCATCTCAATTTTCTACATTCCTGACGACATTCTCCACATTACTTTCAACGATTCCGTCATTCAATTTCGTTTCAAGCCGGTCGTCTACATTGATCTGATTCACCGATTTCACAATCTTACCGTTAACCATCGTCAGCGAATAACCGCGTTTCAGTACATTCATCGGATCAACCAGCCGAAGCTTTTCCTGTGTGGAAATCAAACTTTTCTTCTCTGTCCGAATTCGGTCGAGCACCCGTATTTTAATCAGATGCTGAAATTGGGTTAACTGATTTTTACTTTTCAAAACCTGTTCCCGAAAAACAAAATTCAGTTTATTTCCGGATTGATCGAGCAAATGTTGTTGCCGGGTAACAAAACGATTGGTTTTATTCTTTACCTCAACAACCTTTTGTTTTAAAATAGCTTGTCGGGCTTTAAGAAATGATCCCATACTATTCTTCAGTTGGAGTTGAGCAATAGCTAGACGATTGCGTTGTTCAACCAACATCCGGTTAACCAACATATTAAGCTGATCAGCAGCATCAACCAACCGACTGGCATTTTCGTCCAGTTGATCATTTACCAATTCAACAAATTGTTTTTCCAGTTCGGCAAGCTCAGTTTCGAAACGCTGAGCTCCTGAAATCAAAAATTCAGCTACTGCAGTCGGTGTTTTCATGCGTGTATGCGCCACCAGATCGACCACTGTATCATCTTTATCATGTCCAATACCAGTAATTACAGGAAGTGGAAACTGCGCCACATGAGAAGCAAGTTCATATTGATCAAAACAAGCCAGATCAATCTGAGCACCTCCCCCACGAATAATAACAACGGCATCGAACATATCCTCGTAAAGATAAATACGGTCGAGAGCTGCCCGAATACTTGGCGAAGCTTCGGCTCCTTGCATCACCGCCGGAAAGAGCTTGGTATAGAAAACAAATTTATTGGGATTGTTATGCAATTGATCCGTGAAATCCTGTAAGCCAGCAGCTGTTGGCGATGAAATAACTGCAATACGTTGCGGAACCAAGGGCAACTCCAGCTCCTTATTCATGTCGAGCACGCCATCTTCTTCCAGTCGGCGAATAATCTCACGTCGCTGGCGAGCCATATCACCCAGTGTATAAACCGGATCAATATCACGAATATTCAAACTAAACCCATAAACTTCGTGATATTCAATTTTGGCCTGAACCAAGACTTTCAGCCCTTGCGAAAATGCCTGCCCGGTTGTAGTTTCAAAATAAGGCCGAAGCATTCGAAAGGTGTACGACCAAATTGTAGCCCGCGAACGTGCTATCACCGTATCCGTTCCCTGTTCGGTTTCAATCAAATCGAGATAGCAGTGTCCGCTACGGTTAATTGTCATCTCACTGATTTCAGCCTTCACCCAAACAGGCAATGGAAAAATGTCGTCCAGACCGTTCTTTACGGATTGTTGTAGCTCAAAAAGAGAAAATTGCTGATCGTTCATGAAATACACTTAATAGATTCGGGTTCTGTAAAAGTAACGAAAAGGAATTTACAACAAAACTGATACTTTGATCCGAAATAAAAAGAAATACTAATGCCTTAATCGAACCATCTTTATTCGTTCATCAACATCTTTACATTGAATTTCCAAAATCAACACTCCTGAAGGTAAATTATCCAGACCTGTCAATGTAATTTGATCAGAATAAACAAACGTCGATTTCCATAAACAAACACCCTGAAGACTAAAAATACGAATTGTACAAGGATCTGTTTGTTCAGAAGATAAACTACGAACAACTATCCGATCAGTAAACGGATTTGGGAAAACGCCCCACGAAATCAGATTTTCCGGCTGGGTAAAACTATTCAGTTTTAAATATTTATCAGCCTTTTCAAAATCAGGAATACCATACCCCAACAATGAATCCGGCTTATTATACTGACTGGCACTCTGCTCAATAGCCAGCTTCACTTGTTTCACACTTGCGTACGGATTCGATTGCATCAGACAGGCTCCCAAGCCGGCCAAAACCGGCGATGAAAAAGAGGTTCCGCTTGAATAGCCAATTGTTCCGGTTGACGTTTCCAAAGAAGCCAACAAACCCATCGCAGCCACATTCGGTTTCACGGCTCCTCCATATGCTGGTCCAAGCGAACTGAAATATGCCAATTTTCCACTTTTATCAACGGCTCCAACTGCAATTACATTGGTCCCATCTGCCGGAGCAATGATTCGTTTCCACGTATTATTGCCTTCGTTCCCTGCACTCGCAAAAACCAGAATTCCTTTTTGAAAAGCCAAATTTGCTCCCTGAGTTATTCGGGTTTTATTTCCATTCAGATCGGCGTAAGTATGATCCATTGAAGAATCATCAAAATTATAATAACCTAATGACGAATTAATTACATCAGCCCCCAAACTATCGGCAAGCTCAGCTCCAACAATCCAATTATCTTCTTCCGTGAGATATTCGGTAGCATCATCTTCGGTCCGGATCAGATCATACGAAGCATCAGGTGCGGTTCCAATATGCTGTTCAGGTAAATTACCGCCCATACACGAAAGCACACTCATCCCATGAGAATCTTCCTTATAAAATTCAGATTTTGGATTAACCACATCGCGAATCGCAAGTATTCGTTTTTGAAGACGCAAACTATCGAACACTGCAAGCTGATCGACATGCAAAAACCCGGCATCCAAAACTGCGATCTGAATTCCTTTCCCTCTAAAACCCAGATTATGCAGATATTGACCATTCAACTGGGTAAGCTGGGTAAGTGCAGTGCCATAATCAGCCGAAGAGATTTCCGCAGCAAATTTTTGATGTACTGACTTTAAGCTTGTGGCAGATTTGGTAAGTTGAACCTCTGACACAAACGAAAGCTTACCAACTTTTCGGATAAGAGCGGTATCGGCCGTTCGAACAGTTGCGCCATTCAACCACTTTGATGAATGAACTAACTCCAACCCGATCTTCTTCAGGCTATCTAAATAAACTTTGGATACAGGCAGATCGGTATCATCCAATGTAATATGTTGCCTGGTTCTGCGATTCAATGACCGTTGCGACAAAAATGCTTCGGGCTTACTTAGCGAATAGGTTGTTCCCTTTTTATCCTTTAGCTTCAACCAGTAGGTATTCGTCTGACTGGCAGCAACTTCTGCAGTAAGCAGAACCAGAAACAACACGATTCGAAAAATTCCACAAAGTCGCATAAGTCCGAATTAATGGTTTTGCATCAACCGCATGTATTCTTCCGGATTTTGCATAAATTTTTCCGGATCAGGAAGATTGTCTTCTTTCTTTTTAAATGTTCCCATTTTACTGGCCTGAACACTATCCTGAACCTGAGGATTCAGCAATTCGCCCAGATTATATTTCAGCGTATAACTATGTTTCCCGGTTTCATCAAAATATTTCCAGTCTTTATCGCGGACATCATTGGTATATACGGCATCCAACTCCAGACTTCCATTGGGAAACACCGTTTTGAACTTTCCATTCCGAAGTCCATTCTGATAATTACATTCCAAGCGCATTTTCCCATCCTGAAAATAACTGCGATAAATACCATCCAGCTTATCATTCTTCCAGGTTGATTCTTCGAGTAATTCGCCTGTTTGATAAAACCGCTTACAAACGCCATTTTTCTGCCCATTCAGGTACATTTCGGTCGACACAACTTTTGGCCCTACAAAATAGTTCCATTCTCCGGCTTTCTTCTGCCCGATATATTTTCCCTGGGCAATCAAAATTCCACGTTCATCATACAGTTTGGCATCCGATTCCTCAGAACCTTCGGCGAATACCATCACCGCTTTTAATTTGCCATTGGAATGAAATCGCTTCATCTCACCAACAGGCTTATCATCTTTAAAAGTTGCCTGATACAACACTTTTCCAGTAGCATCTTTTTTTGTCCATGCTCCTTGTTTACGCCCCTGAGCATCCAACTGATTTAATGCATTTTGAGCAAAAACACTTCCGGCCAGCAGAAGAAACATCCCAATCATCAATCCACGCATATCGTAATTTTTTAGTCTAAATCATTCCTCTCATTTTCAAAAAATCGGTCAGTCCATCAAAAACCATCTGAACTCCAATCGTAGCAATAATAAGTCCGATAATCCGAACCAAAGCCGACATTAAATTAAGTTTGATCAACACCCGACCAATACTCTTTGCAAAAAACATAACGACGAAGTTAATTCCAAGAGCTGCAAAAACAGCAGCAACCGTAACCAAAGTGCCATATTGTGCAGGAAATGTTACTACCGCAGTTATTGTACCTGGCCCAGCTATCATCGGGATTGCGATAGGAACTGATGAAATATCCTGAATTCGCATTCCTTTATTCATCGTAATCAAAACTCCTTTTTGCAGTGCATTCCACCCACTATATACCAGTACTATTCCGCAGGTTACCCTGAACGAATACAACTCAATACGAAAAACATAGCTAAAAATGACATTCCCCAGCAACAGAAAGAAAATCAGGATTACGAACGCCGTAAGTGACGATTTTAGCGAAACATACTTCAACTCTTTATCCGACAACTGATCCTGTAGCGAAGTCATCAGAAATATTTTCTGAATCGGGTTAACCAGAGCCAGCAAGGTAATCAATGCGCTAATAAAAACCGCGGTATTGAACGAGAACAAAGTTTCTGATAAAATCATATTCTAAAAATTTCGGATAAAGATATTCACTTTTTCAAACGAATGTATTCGAACTGGACAGTCTTCGAATATCTCACCTTGAATTTCGTCCGTTATCAGCGGACGAATTACACTATTTTGAATATCAACAATTTGGCAATAAACAATCAGGATTGCCAAATTTGTGACAAAAATTATCGAAAAACTGATAGGTAGCACGAAGGCTCTTTATGCTTCTTATGGATAGAACAACAGATTAAGATGATAACGACAAGCAGCTTGTGTTAATGAAAGGAGAATTAAAAAAACAACTAAAGGGAAATTATATGATCTTTTTGATGCAAACTGAACTTTCACAATTGTACAAAAAGAATGATCAAATCTTTTATTAAGGTATTTTTATAATTTTGACCTACGAATTCTCTAATCAGATTTTTTTCTATCCAACACAACAAATGATTTAAATAGACATAATTTGTTTATTACTACAGCTAGATCACAAGAAGTTACATGGGATCGCATTAAAAACTACACAGATGAAAAACATGACCGCATTGAAAGGACTGATTTTCTTTTCGTGTTTATTTGTTACCTTAATTGGTAATGCCTCAAGAAAAGGAAACAACCTTTATCCTGATAAGTTTGCTCAACCGGTAAATAGCAGTCGGGTGCATACATGGTGGCACTGGGTCGATGGAATGATATCAAAAGAAGGTATTACCAAAGATTTAGAGTCGATGAAACAACAAGGAATCACCCAGGCCACCATAATCAACCTTGGATTTTTGCAAAATGAGGGTCGACTGCCAGGGAAGGATTTTCAGGTTAAAAAAGTTGAGTTCGTCACAACTGAATGGTATGACATGTTCGAATGGGCTTTGCAGGAGGCCAAAAGATTGGGCATTAACATCGGTGTGCATAACTGTGATGGGTGGAGCGAAAGTGGCGGTCCGTGGATTACCCCCGAAATGTCAATGAAAAAATTTGTTTACACCAAAACAATTATAACTCCGGGAAGTAAAGGGAAAATAAAACTGGACAAGCCTTATTGCAATAACGGTTTTTATAACGATGTAGCAGTTGTTGCCTATCGGAACAAGGGATTAAAAAAGAACTCATTTCAGGCAGCCCATCATGAAATGGTCCTTAATAATGGACAGAAAATAGCTCCTTCTACGATCTTCGAAATGCAAAAGGGAGATTCAATTGAATTTTCTTTTGATTCAGAATTCACCGCTGACAAAATTCTGTTCTTTCAGGGGCTTAAAGGCGGAATTTCGGCAAATCCCCAGAATTCATCACATCTGTACACTTTGATGTATTCAAAAAATGACAGAAAAAATTACACGCTACTAAGTCGGTTTAATGTACCTTGTTGCAATGATACCATAACTGTTAAAATCCCCAGAGGGAAAGCCAGATATTTTAAATTAGTTTTAAATGGACGCCCCAATGCTTCATGGACAGAGGACAAATATTTGTTGTCGCAGGTCGAATTGTTGGGGAACGACGATCTGCCAGGGTTTGCTTCTGAAATCCCTCACGTGTTTGAAAAATCCGTTTCAGCAAGTATCCTGAATATGGAACAACTGGAAGAGAAAAAAAATGGAGCTGTTGCTTATGCAACTACAAAAGATAACGGGGTGATCAATCTTACAGGTAAAATGGATCAGGATGGAATGATTGATATAGACCTACCCGATGGATATTGGACAATTCTTCGTTTTGGTTACACAACTACTGGTGTTGTAAGTACCCCTTCAACGAATAAGGGAAGAGGACTGGAGTGTGATAAAATGGATACTACCGCTCTAAATCTGCATTTTGCAAATTTCCCTCAAAAGTTAGTCGAACATTCGAAGGGTCTAAACGGGAGCACCTTCAAATTTCTGTTGATTGACAGTTGGGAATGTAATTATCAGAACTGGACTACAAAAATGCCCGAAGAATTTGAAAAACGCCGGGGATATAAGTTAACTGATTGGCTACCGGCATTATGTGGCGATATTGTTGAGAGTCAGGAACTGTCGAATGCCTTTTTGTATGACTTCAGAAAAACAATCGCTGAAATGATTGAAGAAAATTACTACCTGCATTTCACGAAACTTTGCCACAAAAACAATCTGGAGATGCATGCCGAAGTAATTTATGGCGGGAAAAAGTATCTACCATTGGATATTCTAAAAACAAATAGTTATATCGATTTGCCAATGACTGAATTCTGGACATTGGAAAAAGACGGACTGATCACTTACTCTCCCTTAGAAATCAATAATTTAAACACGTTGGCATCATTGGCTGGTTTATACAACAAACCAGTGTTGGCAGCCGAAGCATTCACAACTCTTTGTCGTCACAGCGAAACCCCGGCCGATTTAAAGCTATATGAAGACAGAGCCTATTGCTCTGGTATCAATCAAATAATACTCCACAGTTATGTACATCAACCCAATGATCAAAAACCTGGCATGACCCTGTTTTGTTTTGGTTCTCAATTTAACCGAAATACTCCATGGTGGAATTATTCCGTTGGCTGGCTCGATTATCAGGCGCGCATTCAGTATGCGCTTCAAAAAGGAATGATTCCGGCTGATGTCCTTTATTTTGTAGGAGATGAATGGCCTCAGGATTTAAATAGTGAGTTATTTAGCCATATTCCAAAGGGCATTTATGCCAACTCGTGCAATTTTGATTTGCTTAAAAAGGCTATTGTTAAAGACGGTAAAATAACATTTCCGAGTGGCGTAGCGTTTTCATTACTGGCTTTGCCGGATATCCGTTTTATAAACTATTCCACGTTAACTGAAATTGAAAGATTGGTTCGTGATGGCGCTGTTGTTTACGGGGAGAAGCCTCAGAATATGCTGTCACTGAAAGACAAAACTGAAAAGCTGAAGAGTTTTAAGGAACTGACGTCGAAACTATGGCAAGATTATAAAAATGGGGAAAATGGGAAAACCAAGTACGGTAAAGGAACGGTATGGTGGGGAACATCAATAAACGATATATTGAAGAATTTGAACGTTGAACCTGCATTTTCAACCACACTGCCCGATTCGCTTGAGGTACTATCGATTCACAAAACCGCCGGAGATGAAGATGTTTTCTTTGTTGTTAATCAGCATAAACGACCGTTGAATTTTGAGTGTAGTTTCACGGTTGGAGATAAGAGTCCTGAAATATGGGATCCGATGACAGGTGAATGTAAAAGTCAGCTTATTTACACACAAAACAATGGGAAAGTTCGTATCCCGGTTCGTTTTAATGCAAACGAATCGCTGTTCTTTGTGTTCAGTAAAAAGAATCAGCAAAATCATATTACAAAGGTTGAATTAGATGGAAATCAAATATTTCCAGCAAAGAAAGAGGATGTTTTTTCTGATGTTATCCCGGAAGTGAAAAATGAAAAAGGTCGCTGGTCATTGGTTGGTCGTACCAAAGGAAATTACCAAACAACCACGAATTCAGGAGAAAAGATGTCATTTAAAACCACATCTCCTGAAATTTACACAATAGCCGATTTCAGCGGAAGTATAGCGTTTACTCCGATTAACAGGGATACTATTGAACCTGTCAAAATCTCAAATTTGAAATCGCTGACAGAATTCGATTTGGACAAAATTAAATACTTCTCAGGTGAAGCCCGGTACATTATTGACTTCAATGTTCCGTCTGAATATCTTAATAGTGACAGCCCGGTCTATCTCGATTTGAGCACTTTTAGAACCACAGGGGAAGTAAAACTAAATGATCACTTCCTTCGGAATATTTGGACATCGGATGTATGTATTCCAGTTAACGGTTTGCTGAAAGAACATAACCGATTGGAAGTGACTGCTGCGACAACAAACAGGAACCGTTTGATCGGGGATATCAGAGAAACTGGACATTTGAATGGCATCTGGACTTCTCATATGGGTATAAAGGGAACTTCCCAACTCGATATTTCAGGATTAGCCGGACCTCTTCAGCTAATCAAATATTCATCAAAACAATAAGAAACAACAGACATCCCAAACAATCAATAAGTTAATCCAAACTGCCAAAGAGGTATCGTGTTCAAATATCCAAGTTCAATATCATCTTTTACAATAAACGCAGTATGAATGCCACAAAATATGCACTTCGACAGTGCATATTTGAACAAAAATCGCACTGTTAAAGTGCAAAAGCCCTGCCAGAGAAATCCGACAGGGCTTATATTCTAATCGCAGCAAGACAATTTTTTACTTTTGCCTTTTTACGTTCTACTTTTTACTTGTTCTTATTTTACTTCTTCAAAGTCAACATCAGTTACTTCTCCGTCCTGTTTGTTGCTTCCTCCTGCATTAGCCTGTTGCTGACCAGCATCTGGTCCTGGCTGGGCATTAGCCTGAGCATTGTACATTTCCTGAGAAGCAGCCTGGAATACCGTATTTAATTCGGCTGTCGCTGCATCAATACCTGCAATATCCTGAGCAGCGTGAGCTGTTTTCAGTTTAGCTAATGCATCTTCAATCGGGCCTTTCTTGTCAACTGGCAGTTTATCTCCAAACTCTTTCAGTTGTTTTTCGGTTTGAAAAATCAAGCTGTCAGCCTGATTCATTTTGTCAACAGTTTCACGGGCAGCCTTATCCGAAGCTTCATTGGCAGCAGCTTCGTCGCGCATCCGTTTGATTTCGTCATCGGTCAAGCCTGAAGACGCTTCAATACGGATTGACTGGCTCTTACCGGTTGCTTTATCTTTAGCTGTCACATGCAATATACCATTGGCATCAATATCAAAAGCAACTTCAATCTGAGGAATGCCACGTGGTGCTGGTGGTAGACCATCGAGGTGGAAACGTCCGATTGTTTTATTTCCGTTTGCCATCGGGCGTTCGCCCTGAAGCACATGAATTTCAACCGAAGGCTGATTATCCGAAGCGGTTGTAAATGTTTCAGCTTTCTTGGTTGGAATAGTGGTATTTGATTCGATCAAACGAGTCATTACACCACCCATTGTTTCAATTCCTAATGAAAGCGGAGTAACATCAAGCAACAGCACATCTTTTACTTCTCCGGACAATACACCACCCTGAATAGCTGCACCAATAGCAACAACTTCATCAGGATTTACACCTTTTGACGGAGTTTTGCCAAACAACTGCTGCACTTTTTCCTGAACAGCAGGAATACGGGTAGAACCTCCGACAAGAATTACTTCATCAATGTCGCTAGCTGTAACACCTGCATTCTGAAGTGCTTTACGACAAGGCTCCATAGTTGCCTGAATCAATTTATCGGCCAATTGCTCGAATTTAGCACGGGTCAATGTTTTTACCAGATGCTTTGGAATTCCATTCACCGGCATAATATATGGCAAGTTGATTTCAGTCTGAGTTGAACTTGACAATTCGATTTTAGCTTTTTCAGCAGCTTCTTTCAAACGCTGTAAAGCCATTGGATCCTGACGTAAATCGATACCTTCGTCATTCTTAAATTCATCAGCTAACCAGTCGATAATTACGTGGTCAAAATCATCACCACCAAGGTGTGTATCACCATCGGTTGATTTTACTTCGAATACGCCATCACCCAATTCAAGAATTGAAATATCGAAAGTACCACCACCTAAGTCAAATACAGCGATTTTCATTTCACGGTGCATCTTGTCCAGGCCATAAGCCAAAGCAGCTGCCGTTGGTTCGTTGATAATACGACGAACATTCAAACCAGCAATTTCACCAGCTTCTTTTGTTGCCTGACGTTGTGAATCGTTGAAATATGCAGGAACGGTAATAACGGCATCAGTAACTTCCTGTCCAAGATAATCTTCAGCTGTTTTCTTCATTTTCTGAAGAACCATAGCCGAAATTTCCTGAGGAGAATACTTGCGATCTTCAATCACCACACGAGGAGTATTGTTATCACCTTTAACCACAGTATAAGGAACACGTTGCATTTCCTGAGTTAAGTTCGAAAAACTTTCACCCATAAACCGTTTGATTGAAGAAACAGTCTTTGCAGGGTTCGTAATTGCCTGACGTTTTGCCGGATCACCAACTTTGCGTTCTCCATTTTCAACAAATCCAACAATAGATGGAGTAGTACGTTTACCTTCGCTATTTGGGATAACAACAGGCTCGTTACCTTCCATAACTGATACACACGAATTGGTGGTACCTAAGTCAATTCCAATAATTTTTCCCATTTTATAATATTTTAATTTTTGTTGTTTTCACTAAGAAATTTAATCACGAGCAAGTTTTAATCAATCGCTGTGCCAGAAAACCACAGACAAAGAATCTGGCAGAAATGACATTCATTTTCTGTGGCACAGGGCGGTTTTGACATTTTGCGTGACAAAAAGACAGCGAAAGATTCAGCAGATGCGACAAAACAAATCACAGAACTAAGACAAAGTTGCAAATTCAGGAGAATGGCGAATTCAAGGCATCTGCTGATATGCTAAAAAATCAAACATTTTGTACTAGATTGAAGACAGAATCGTTTATTTTTGAAAATCATTAACTTCAAACCCTTAAAACAACTTTAACTAACGAACCAATGAAACAACAAAAAACGCAAACCGTTCCTCACGAACGTCTTTTATCTCTTGATGCTCTCCGTGGATTTGATATGTTCTGGATCACCGGAGGAGGCTACCTGATCACCGTACTTGCTAAATACACAGGTGCCGGATGGCTTCAGACACTTGCCGAACAAATGGAACACGTTGCCTGGGCTGGATTTCACTTCGAAGATCTGATTTTCCCGTTGTTCATGTTTATTAGCGGAGTTGCAATTCCTTTTGCGCTGGTTTCCAAACTCGAGAAGAATGTACCAAAAGCTGATTTGGCAAAGAAAGCCATAAAACGAGGTCTGACCTTGGTTTTCATCGGATTGATATACAATGGAGTATTCAGTAACGGCTTCGAAAATCCACGTTTCGCCAGTGTACTCAGCCAAATCGGACTTGCCTATTTATTTGCATCTCTTATTGTAATCTACAGCAAGTCATTCAAAAGTCGATTATACTGGCTGGGCGGAATTTTGGTTGGATATGGAATCATCCAATTAGCAATACCTGTTCCTGAAATCGGAGCCGGAGTATTAACCCCTGAAGGTTGTATCAACAGTTATATCGACCGAATGTTCTTACCCGGACGACTACACGGAAAAGTGTATGATCCAGAAGGATTATTGTGCATCATCTCGGCTATTGCCATTACCTTAATGGGAACTGTTGCCGGGCATTTTCTGCGCGACAAAAAAACAAACGACCAGCAAAAAATTAAAACACTTTTAATCATCGGAACTTCATCCATCATCACGGCATTAATTCTGAGCACCTTTTATCCAATCATCAAAAAATGCTGGACTAGCTCATTCAACCTGCTTGCCGGAGGAATTGGTTTTGTTCTAATGTCCCTTTTCTACTGGATTATTGACGTAAAAGGGTGGAAAAAATGGTCGTTCTTCTTCCGTATAATCGGCATGAACTCTATCTTCATTTATCTGCTATACGATCTGGTAAATATTGGAAGCATCGCAAATTATATCCTGGGCTGGACCGTGCTTTGGGGTGACTTCGGCTTAGTCGTCAAAGTTATTGGACAAATCTATCTGGTTTGGCTCCTACTCTATTACATGTACAAGAAGAATATTTTCCTCAGGGTATAAAAGCACCAACATTAAAGCAAAGAAGCCGGTTCGCAAACAACCGGCTTCTTTGCTTTTAAATACCATTCGTTAAGCGTTTTTCACTTTACCTCTTTTACCGCAGTCTTTTTTCTCCTTCCTGCATTTAATTCTTACTTTTGCCCCAATAAACAAAAAATAACATGTCAGTACATAAAGAAATCAAGCGTATTACAACGCATGTACTTTCAGAAATGAAACTGAGAGGCGAAAAAATATCCATGCTTACCGCTTACGATTACAGCATGGCCAAACTGGTTGACGAAGCAGGAATTGACGTAATCCTTGTTGGCGACTCAGCTTCCAACGTGATGGCAGGGAATGAAACAACACTGCCAATTACCCTCAATCAGATGATTTATCATGGAACGTCTGTAGTAAAGGCAACTAACCGCGCATTAGTTGTGGTCGACATGCCCTTTGGAACTTGTTCCGGAAATCCGTTGGAATCACTAAATGCTGCAATCCGCATCATGAAAGAAACAGGCGCAGATTCACTAAAGATTGAAGGCGGAAAAGAAATCATTACCGATATCAAAAAAATTATCGATGCCGGGTTGCCTGTTATGGGACATCTGGGGCTGATGCCACAATCGATCAATAAATACGGAACTTATAATGTTCGGGCTAAAGGCGAAGCAGAAGCAGAAAAGCTAATCGAAGATGCCAAATTACTGGAAGAAGCAGGCTGCTTTGCAATTGTTCTGGAAAAAATTCCGGCTGAATTAGCAACCCGGGTGGCTCAGACATTAACCATCCCAATCATTGGAATTGGTGCCGGTAGCGGTGTCGATGGACAGGTTCTTGTTCTTCACGATATGCTTGGTATCACGCAGTCTTTTTCTCCACGATTTCTAAGAAGATATTTGAATCTTGCTGAAGAAATCAAAGGAGCCGTTGGTGCATACGTTCAGGATGTAAAAGCAAAAGAATTTCCAAACGAGCAGGAACAATATTAAAAAGTTGTAGCTTTCGGTAAAAAAACAAGTCATACACAAGTCATAACAGCAACTCAAAATGGAAGTAATTTACGAAGACAATCATATCATTGCCATCAACAAGGCTTGTGGCGAGATCGTTCAGGGCGATAAGACCGGAGATGTAACCTTAATCGACAAGGTAAAGGAATATATCAAGGAAAAATATAAAAAACCTGGTGATGTATATCTGGGATCGCCTCATCGACTGGATCGTCCAACCAGTGGGGTCATCTTGTTTGCCCGTACCAGCAAAGCGCTAACCCGTCTAAACGAAATGTTTTTGGACAAGGAAGCCATGAAGAAAACATACTGGGCAGTAGTTGACAAACTTCCGGATGAAGAAGAAGGAATTTTGCACCATTGGTTAGTGAAAGACGAAGAAAAAAACAAGTCACACGCACACAACAAAGAGCGGAAAGGTTCGAAAGAAGCCATTCTTCATTACAAGCACATGGCAACACTAAACAATTACCATTTACTTGAAATTGATCTGAAGACCGGACGTCACCATCAAATTCGGGCACAGCTCAATCGCATTGGACTTCATATCAAAGGTGATTTGAAATACGGAGCAGCCCGCAGCAATGAAAATGCAGGAATCCATTTACATGCCCGCAAAATAGAATTCATCCATCCGGTTACTAAAGAACCTATTAAGATTATTGCTGCACCACCAAAGAAAGATCCAATCTGGGACGATCTGATTAAGATTGACTATTTGAAAGATTAGTGGGAAGTTCGCTAAACAACTTGTGTTTTCGAATATAAAACTGATAAACAATACTTCCGGGGATTTTCCCGGAAGGTCGTTTAATTCGACCGTGAAGACCAGCTTGCTTACGTTTCCGATGCAAAGCCGGTAATGACCGGTAAAAACAAAAATGGGCTTTTACCACACTCCAAAATCCCTGAAAATTAAATTCTGCAAGCAACTTGAGTGCTGCAACTCCATCCAAAATCATTCGAAGAAACAAAATCCTGCAAAGCTGATTTCCAGAAAGGTTCTTGTATAAAAGCCAAAGATTATTCCGGAAATTCAAAACTAATTTTTGCGGATTATCGTACGACAAGGTTCCACCACCCACATGATAAACGGTACTTTCAGGAGTATAAACAATACGTTGCCCTCCATTTTTAAGCCGCCAGCACAGATCGATCTCTTCCATGTGAGCCCAGAAATCAGCATCAAAACCACCGATTTCTGAAAAGCTTCGCGACCGAACAAACATACAAGCACCGGTAGCCCAGAAAATATCTATCGAATTATCGTATTGATGCTGATCTTCCTCAACAACATTAAAAATTCGACCACGACAAAACGGATATCCAAAGCGATCGATGAAACCACCGGCTGCTCCAGCATATTCGAATTGATTTTTTTGATGATAACTAAGTATCTTAGGTTGAACAGCAGCAATGGTCGAATCAGCTTCCATCATACGAATTGGGGCATCCAACCATCCGGCAGTTACTTTCACATCCGAATTCAGGACAACGAAGTAATCGGCATCAATTTGTTTCGAAGCCTCGTTATATCCACGGGCGAATCCATAGTTCTGTTTTAAGTCGAGAATCTTCACCTCCGGAAATTCATTCTGAAGTAAGCTCATCGATTCATCGGTCGAACCATTATCTGCAACAATCACCTCAACCCAGTCAAACGAACTAAACTGAACAACCGAAGGCAAGAACTGTCTCAACAGCTTAGCGCCATTCCAGTTTAAGATAACGATAGCAACTTTTGAATTCATCAAAACAATTTAATAAGTAACCAATTCACTAAACAACTTTTAGCTTTTTACTTTTTACTTTTACCTTTTTACTTTTTTTCACCCCAGATATTTAGTTACAATGCCATAAAATTCATCGAAATAATTGGCATTGCAGGCAATCATTTCACCACCAAACAGGTAGTTTTCACCTCCGAAAAAATCACAAACACGACCGCCAGCCTGTTTTAAAATGATAATCCCGGCTGCAACATCCCAGGCATGCAACGAATGTTCGTAAAAACCTTCGAACCTTCCGGAAGCGACATAAGCCATATCAGTAGCTGCAGAACCAAGACGACGCAATCCATGTGAGTTTCGCATAAAGTAATTCATCGATTCCAGGTATTTATCGAGCTTCGAGAAATCATAGTACGGAAATCCGGTAGCAATCAACGAATCGCCGGTAACCGAAGCTTTCGACACCTGAATCTCACGACCATTCAGAAAAGCTTTGCTACCTTTCCAGGCATAAAACATCTCGTCGAGACTAATTTCATAAACAACACCCAGAATAATCTCCGGACCTTCCATCAAGGCAATACTCACTGCAAAAGGCGAAATTCCATGAATATAGTTGGTCGTTCCATCAAGCGGATCAATTACCCAACGATATTTCTCGCCGTTATCCTGAGCGGTACCCTCTTCGGCAATAAAACCAGAACCAGGCAATACTTCACGCAAGGCTGCAACAATCCGGGCTTCCGATGTTTTATCGACATAAGTCACCATATCTGCTTTCCCTTTGTGAATAATATCGGCCGCCGTAAATTTCTGCCGTTCTTCAAAAATAAACCGGCCAACTTCACGAGCCAGTTCCTGAACTTGTGTACAAAGTATTTCGAGATTCATATAGTCAAGGTTAAAAGTTTAAAGGCAAAAGTACAAAGGCAAAAGTGAGCATGAATGTGGTTACAAACCATCAACGGGTTGTCAGGAAGTCACAACACTCCCCCACACATCACCATTGGGCAAAACATGCTCCAACTTCACCGCAATAATATGGTTTTCGAAATTCTCCTGATAATCCGTTTCAACACGAATATAGTTATCTGTAAATCCTGAAATCGTCCGTTTATCTTTCGGTTCTTCAAAAAGCACTTCTCGAATTTCACCCAGATTCTGACGGTAAAAATGAGCCAGTTTTCGTTCCGAAAGCGAGATCAATCGCTGAGTCCGATCTTTTCGTTCTGAAACCGGGACAACAGGTTTGATCTCCAGAGCTTTGGTTCCGGGCCGTTCAGAATATGGGAAAGCATGCAACTGCGAAACATCCAGATCGGCCAGAAAGCGGTACGAATCATTGAAAAACTCTTCTGTTTCCCCATTCGTTCCGGCTATAACATCAACTCCAATGAAAGCATGTGGCAGTTCCTGTTTGATTTTCTCTACCCGATGAGCAAAAACCTCACGTTGATACTTTCGCTTCATCAATGCCAGAACATCATTTGAACCGGATTGCAAAGGCAAATGGAAATGAGGCATTATCCGTTGGGAGTGTGCGGCAAACTCAATAATTTCATCCGTCAGCAAATTCGGCTCGACCGATGAAATACGGATTCGGTGCAAATTTTCAAGTTGATCCAACGCTTTCAACAAGTCGATAAATGTTTCACCGGTCGATTTCCCAAAGTCCCCAATATTTACACCTGTCAATATAATTTCAAGAGTTCCCCGATCAATAATCGAGTGAGCCTCGTCCACCGTATTCTGAATGCTATCGTTTCGGCTTCGTCCACGGGCATACGGAATGGTACAATAGGTACAATAATAATCGCATCCATCCTGAACCTTCAGGAAACTACGGGTTCGGTCACCAAACGAATAAGCATGAAAATATTTTTTGATCTCTTTAGGTTTCTGAACATGAAGTTCCGGAGTTCCCTTCTTAACCAGATCGCCCAGATAATCCGGGATATTTAGTTTTTCATTCGAGCCCACAATCAGGTCAACGCCTTCAATCGCCTGAATAACCTCAGGTTGCAACTGCGCATAACATCCGGTAACGACAACAATCGCATTGGGATTTTTACGCACGGCCTGACGAATGATATTGCGGGTTTTCTTGTCTCCTTCGGCAGTCACCGAACACGAATTAACCACCACGACATCTGCCTGGTCAGTAAATTCGACACGGGTAAATCCACGATCTTCAAAGCAACGGGCTATACTCGAAGTTTCAGCAAAATTAAGCTTGCAGCCTAGTGTATAAAACGAAGCCCTTTTACCGGTATAATTTCTTAAAATTCTCTCCATTATCAGCTAATCAGGCCACGAAAATACGAAAATGTATTAGCCACAAAGTCACAAAGTCACAAAGATTTGAAAATTCTAAAGTAAATCGCTGGCCAGTTCTGCCAAATAGCTACGTTCCCCTTTCAGTAAATTTACATGGGCAAAGATCTCGTGATTCTTCATTTTCTCAGTCATGTAGGCCAATCCATTCGATTTCATATCCAGATAAGGCGAATCGATTTGCTGCAAATCGCCGGTAAATATCAGTTTAGTACCTTCTCCGGCGCGAGTGATAATCGTCTTTATTTCATGAGGCGTAAGATTCTGCGCTTCATCAATGATAAAATAGGAATTCGACAAGCTACGTCCCCGAATATAAGCCAACGGAGTAATGATCAAACGTTCATCCTTTAGTAGCTCTTCAATCATCTGATATTCCATACTCCGCAGATTATAGTTATGCTTAATCACCGCCAAATTATCGAACAAGGGCTGCATATATGGACTGATTTTTTCCTGCGCATCGCCGGGCAAAAAACCCAGGTCACGATTACTCAATGCCACAATAGGACGGGCAAGTAAGATTTGTCCGAAATCCTTATGTTGTTCCAACGCAGCAGCCAAGGCCAATAATGTTTTTCCGGTCCCGGCCTTGCCTGTCAAAGCAACAAGCTTAATATCCGGATTAAAGAGCGCGTCCAGACTAAAAGTTTGTTCCGCATTCCGTGGTTTAATACCGTATGCTGTTCGTTTCTCCACCCGAACCAGTTTCTTTAAAACACCATCATATCGACAAAGGATACTTGCTTTTAACGATTTTACAATGAAGTACTCATTAATGTCAGGAATGGGTTCCAAACCTGTCAATTCCAGAGCAAGCGAGTTCTCGTTGTAAAGTTTCTCAATCAAGGCATCGTCAAAGTTTGTAAGCTCAGTAACCCCTTTATTCAAAAACTGAATATCTTTTACTTTATCATTATAATAATCTTCTGCCTGAATCTTCAACGACTTCGCCTTCATCCGCAAATTGATATCTTTCGACACCAAAATCGTTTGTTGACCAGGGAATCGCTGCCCGACAGCCATTGCGATAGCTAAAATCCGGTGATCAGGGATATCTTCCTTAAACGAATGTTTCATCTCTTCCGGAATAGGTTTTCCGGGTTCAATAATCAGTTTGCCTTTATCCGGACCAAGTTTAATTCCCCCATTAAACAATTTATCACCAACAATCTCATCCAACTCACGAACAAATTCACGTGCCTGAAAATTGATCGGATCATTGCCTCGTTTAAATTTATCCAATTCCTCCAAAACCGTAATCGGAATTACGATGTCATTATCCTGAAACTGGTAAATACTGGTATGATCGTGTAAAATAACATTGGTATCTAACACGAAGATTTTGGTTTGCTTTTTCGTTGCCATAACGTTTAGCTTAAAGATTCCCCTAAATGTAGTAAAATCCGTTCTATTCCGTACCTGTTTTTCAAAGAATTAATTATAAACGAAAAGACGTATTGCTGGGGCGCAATGCAATGTAAAAGATTATTAAACACAGTGGCACGGCGACACGGCGAATTATTAAGAATTTCGTATTACGTTTTTTGCTCTGAGATTATTCATTCGGGATTTAAGATTAATTGAATATCCGGCAACATACCTGGAAGCAAATCCTAAATTCCTCCTTTGCGGAAACGAATAATTGCTAGTGTTGTGTTAAGCTTTTCCCGTCGTATGTATGTCTCCCTGAACTTGTTTCAAGTGCTCATTGATGAAGAGATGCCGAAACAAGTTCGGCATGACACTGCGTCATAAGGGAGTCAACACAACACTCGTGCTGTATTAACATGATTTTAACGAGGTCCAGCCACCCCGAATTTATTTCGGGGTCTCACCCAGTAACGGGATGCCGAAACCCCACCTGACAAGCGAGCGGGCAGGAAGTTCGGCATGACGCTCTGTCAAAAGATCATTAGCACAACACTAGTTCAAATCTTGTAGCAAATCTTCTTTGTTCGAGATTATTTATTCAACTTTGCATGCCATTATCAATAAAAATGAGAACATATTCTGAAATACTCGACTTCCTGTATGGTCAGCTCCCCATGTTTCAACGCACCGGACCTGCAGCCTACAAAGACAATCTAGACAATACGATTTTGCTCGATGAACTATTTAATCATCCTCATCGCGCATTCAAAACCATTCATGTAGCCGGAACCAATGGGAAAGGTTCTGTTTCGCACATGCTGGCTTCTATCTTTCAGGAAGCCGGATACAAAACCGGTCTATACACATCGCCACACTTAAAAGACTTCAGAGAACGAATACGGGTAAACGGAGAAATGATTTCAAAAGAAGCAGTTGTTCGCTTCACCGAATCTTTTCTGGAAAAGGATTCCAAAATTGAACCTTCCTTCTTCGAGTTAACAGTTTCCATGGCTTTTGATTACTTCCGGGCGATGCAGGTTGATATTGCCATCATCGAAGTTGGACTTGGCGGGCGACTCGACTCCACCAACATTATTACACCGGAAGTCTCCGTTATTACCAACATAAGTTTCGACCACAAATCACTATTGGGGAATACCCTTCCTCTGATTGCCGCTGAGAAAGCAGGAATCATAAAAAAAGGCATTCCTGTTGTTATTGGCGAAACACATCCGGAAACGAGTTCTGTTTTTCTCGAGACAGCAAAAAGAATACAGACCAACTTATCCTTTGCAGATCAGGAATACCATACTGATAACCGAATATTGATTCCTGATGGGAAACAAAGTCTGTGTATTAGTCGCAATCAAACAGTTGTATTTCCTGATTTAAAGCTCGACCTTCTGGGGATTTATCAACGCTACAATGTACCAACCGTTTTAAAAACCATTGAAACATTAAAAGAACTTGGATGGAATCTTTCCAATGAAGCCATATTAAAAGGATTGGCAAATGCATCAAAAAACACCGGATTAATGGGACGTTGGCAAATCATTGGGAATAATCCATTGACCATTTGCGACACCGGGCATAATCAGGCTGGAATACAACTGGTCGTTGAACAAATCAATCAAACCTCATGGGAACAACTACACATCGTTATTGGGATGGTAAACGACAAGGATCAGAATGAAGTTTTGGCTCTTTTACCCAAAAATGCACATTATTATTTCACCAAAGCCGCATTGCCCCGTGCAACAGAACCGGAAGAGCTTGCAAACAAAGCCAGCAGGCACGGATTAAAGGGTTCTTGCTATCCAACTGTTCATCAGGCATTTCATGCAGCACAAGAAAACGCCGGCAAAAACGATTTGGTATTTATTGGAGGAAGCACCTTTGTGGTTGCAGAAATTTTGTGATTTTTTTGTGATTTTTTTTGCAAAATTAAAAAATGGGTATATCTTTGCAACGCTTTTAAAAACAAAGCGCGTTCACAAAAACAACAACAAAACAAGGGCGATTAGCTCAGCTGGTTCAGAGCATCTGGTTTACACCCAGAGGGTCGGGGGTTCGAATCCCTCATCGCCCACAAAAGAGAATAACGAAAGTTGTTCTCTTTTTTTGTTTATACCCAACACGGATTACAAACCTTATCCTCATCAAAAAAGAATCATTCAGCTTCAGTTTAGCCCCATTCGCAAAAGAATATTGATAGTTTCACAATATTTCCAGAAAAAAACCGTCTTTTTTATTGTTTGATCATAAACTTTGAGTTACTTTTATACTCAACATTGTGTGGAATATTGGATTCAATTAAGCCTCAATCATTCAATTAACATCACAACTATTGCAATTCTAAAACTACAAACTCAGACCAAATCCTGTGACTGAGGAGGCGAAGCTGTGAAAAAAGTATTAATTCATGATCTTTTTATTCACTCCTTGATTCGCACATCACACAAATTACAAACAAATTCTTCCACTCATCATCATACTCATTCGCATACATCAACAATGATTGAAAGTTTAATAACATCCAAAACAAGGATCAAACTTTTACTTAAATTCTTTCTGAATAGCCAAACGAAAAGCTATTTAAGAAGTCTGGAAACAGAATTTAACGAGTCGACCAATTCCATACGAGTTGAATTGAACCGGTTTGAGAATGCAGGATTGCTTAGCACAAGCACCGAAGGCAATAAAAAAATGTTTTTTGCCAACACCAAACACCCACTATACAACGACATCAATAATATTTTAAAGAAATTTGTGGGAATTGATCACATTATTGAACAAATCACTGACAAAATTGGCGATCTCCAGGCAGCATACTTAACCGGAGATTTTGCAATTGGCAAAGATTCAAAAATAATAGATTTGGCTTTGGTTGGGACACAACTCGACCGTGCATACATCGAATCATTGATTGAAAAAGCCGAACAACTCATTAGCCGCCGAATTAAGTGTTTCATTCTAAGTCAGGATGAGATGACACAGTTTTACAGCAACAAACCATTACTGTTAATCTGGGAAGCTGACCAGACCACAAAAACAGCAATTTAGAAATAGCAAACGAACCGCATTCTACTATCTTTTAGTTTTTATACCTTTGCAAAAACAAAATATATGGAATCATTCAATATTGAAATAATAAATCCAAAGGCAAAAAGCATTTTAAAAAGCTTAGCGAACTTGAATCTTATTAAAATTCAAAAAAACACGCGACATAGCGATTTTACAGAATTGCTAAAAAAGTTCCGAAGAAACGCTGAATCGGCAATGTCTCTGGAAGAAATTACAAAAGAAGTAGAAGCCGTTAGGGCAAATAGATATGGCTTCTAGCAAAGTCATACTTGATACTAATCTTTGGATCAGCTTTCTTATATCAGGAAAATTTGATTTAATTGATAAGTTACTTCTAAGAGAGAGAATAATTTTAATATTTTCTGATGAACTAATAGAAGAATTCATTACGGTTATATCAAGACCAAAATTCAAAAAATATTTCTCAAAAAATGATGTCGATAGATTATTAAGAATGTTTGATAGTTATGGAAAACTAATAGCCACAAGTTCTAAAACAACAATTTGTCGTGATATTAAAGATAACTTTCTACTGGATTTGGCTATCGACAGCAATGCCGATTTTTTGCTTACCGGAGATGAAGATTTATTAATTCTGCAAAAAATTGGGCACACACAAATTCTATCTTTTAGTTCATTTATTAAACTACCTGACTTTTCTTAATCAACAATAAACGGGATATTCTATTTTCATAAAATAACCAGCAATCCGCTGCATCAAAATACTCCTTATGCAAAAAATAAGTCTTTTCATTGGCATTCTACTGTTCTTTGTTGCATCAATCAGCAACCTTCAGGCACAAAATCCGGCAACCGTCGATGTGAATGCACTATCTGATCAGCAAATTCAACAAATCGTAACAGAAGTAAATGCCAGAGGCTTAACTATTGAGCAGGCTACTCAAATGGCTCAACTGAAAGGTGCATCTACTGCACAAATAGATCAGCTTAAACGTCGCATTCAGGAATTAAATGCAAACACCGGAAAATCGATAGCGAATCCGAAAGCTGCAACTACTCAAAAAAGCACTTTCTCCAGAGAAGCTTTCTCGGAAAAAGCAACAGTGAATGCATCTCCAACGGTAAAAAAAATCTTCGGGTTTCAACTCTTTAATTCCGAAAACCTGACATTCGAACCGCCTGTAAATATTCCGACCCCTCAAAACTATGTATTGGGAATCGACGACGAAATCATGATTTCTATCTGGGGAGCCAGTCAGCAAACATACCAGTTACGTATTGAAACCAATGGAGCGATCAGTATTCCGGACATTGGGCCAGTTTATGTAAGTGGAATGGAATTTTCAAAAGCCAAAGAATTAATCAAAAAACGTTTAATCGCTATCTATCAGGGTATGAATGGCGGTTCTCCAAATACTTATGCCGAAGTGAGCATCAGCAACCTGCGTTCCATCCGCATCAATGTAATTGGAGAAGTTATGGCTCCGGGAACCTACACTTTACCTTCAACGGCTTCAGTATTTAATGCATTATATCTTTCCGGAGGGCCCAATGAAAACGGTTCGTTCCGTAACATACAGGTTATCCGCGACAATAAACTAATCAAAACCATCGACATTTACGATTACCTGATTAATGCCAACTTACAGGGAAATATTCAGTTGCGTGAACAGGATGTCATTTATATACCGACTTATCAAAAACGCGTTGAAGCTTCCGGAGCCTTTAAACGCACCGGAATTTTCGAGCTAACCGAAAAAGAAAAACTATCGGATTTAATCCGTTACCTCGGAGGCTTTACAGACCAAGCCTATAAAGCACAACTATCCTTAACCCGTATCACCGACAAAGAGAAAAAAGTGATGGACATTGGGCAACCCATCTTCGGTAGCTTTGTACTTGCTAACGGGGACGAAATCGTAGCCTCTAAAATTATCGACCGTTACGAGAACCGCGTACATATTTCCGGAGCAGTATTCCGTCCCGGAACCTTTGAATTAACCGAAGGACTTACCCTTTCACAATTGATTAAAAAAGCGCAGGGTGTTACCGAAAATTACTTCAGCAACCGTGGTTTAATCATTCGGCTTCAGGATAATTTAATGCCCAAAACAATTCCGTTTAATGTAGCAGAAGTATTAAAAGGAAATAATGACATTCCCCTCCAACGGGAAGACCAAATCGTTATTCAGGATATCACCAGCATGCGACAAAAACGTACGATACAGATTCTTGGTGAAGTACAAAAACCGGGAACTTATGATTACACAGATAGCATGACCTTAAAAGACCTGGTATTTAATGCAGGTGGATTCAATGAAGCAGCCAGCGAATCGTTTATTGAACTGGCACGTCGTCATTCCTCCGAAGAAGCAAGCCAAATCAGTGATGAAATTGTAAAACTATACCAGTTTAATATCGACCGTGAGCTAAAACTCGACAACGATGGGAACAACTTTTTGTTGGTGCCGTTTGATTACATTTATGTACGAAAAGCACCTTCCTATAATGAACAACGTACCGTTACAATTTCCGGAGAAGTTCGCTATCCGGGATCATATAGCATTGGATCCAAAAAAGAATGTATATCCGATCTGATCAATCGCGCCGGAGGTTTATTACCCAACGCCTTTATCAAAGGAGCCCGGATGAAACGTGCCAACCAACTGGCAAGTCAAAGTCTGGAAGCTATTCGTAATAGTTCTAAAGATAGTTTACTAACAAAAGCAACAGAACAAATCAACGTAGATCAGCTGGAACTTCGGCTGGACGAAATTCAAAAACATCCGGGATCGGTATTCGATTATCGGTTAAAAGAAGGAGATCAGATTATTATTCCTGAGATATCGCAGGAAGTACGGATCTCCGGTGAAATACTAAACCCTATTGGACAGGCATACGAACATGGAAGAGGCTTGAAATATTACATCAACCGCTCCGGTGGATTTAGCGACCGGGCAAAAAAAGGAAAAGTCTTTGTCGTTTATAGCTCAGGAACCACGCAGGTTACCCGCAACGGATTTTGGCGCAATTATCCAACTATAGAACCGGGATGTCAGATCATTGTTCCTCAGAAACCTGAAAAAACAAAAGTCGACAACACCGCCAAATGGTTAGCTATAACAAGTACTATGGCCACATTACTGGTAGCCATTACGGCACTGGTGAAATAGAACTTAGAATCTTGAATTTTGAGTCTTGAATAAATAATCCCGAACAAAGAAGATTTACTACAAGATTTCAACTACTAAATTTCAATACGGTGACACGGTGGCACAGAGTGAAAATCTTAAATCCCGAATGAATAATCACAGAGCAAAAAACGTAATACGAAAACCATAACAATCCACGGGGTCGCCGTGTCACTGTGTTTAATAATCTTTTTCACTGAACCCGTAACCCACTCTCGCATTTAATATTAATATTTTCAGCATAATGAATACCGAAACAAACAAAACGCCAATACTTCCTGTAACTAACGACGACGAAATTGATTTAATGGCGCTGGCCAAGACGTTCTGGAATGGACGAAAAACCATATTCAAAGCGATTCTCATTACCGGAGTTATTGGAGTATTCATTGCGTTAGTGTCTCCCAAAGAATATACTGCAAGCACAACCATGGTTCCCCAAACAAAATCAAGCAACAAGCTTGGCGGACTTTCTTCGTTAGCAGCTATGGCCGGGTTTAATCTCGA
>Ga0302286_10000572_pt1 | contig 29965 bp, 21 predicted proteins | sample III_Fen_E2_3_FD_198765 | JGI IMG/M metagenome (GOLD analysis project Ga0302286, IMG submission 198765) | Peat permafrost microbial communities from Stordalen Mire near Abisko, Sweden - III_Fen_E2_3 | ecosystem: Environmental > Terrestrial > Soil > Wetlands > Permafrost | place: Sweden: Abisko...
AAAAACCTGAAGTATTCAAAATTATGGTGCTTGATAATGGTGCTTTCCATAAAGCAAAGAAACTCAACATCCCTGAAAATATAGCTCTCGTTTTTTTACCACCATATAGCCCTGAACTAAATCCTGCCGAAAAAATGTGGCCAAATACAAAAGGCAATTCACGAATTTAGTATTTGACTCTCTGGAGAAACTCGAAACATTCATGTGTCAATTGGTTGTGAATACTACAACGACTGAGATAAACTCCATTTGCCGATACAGCTATATTTTTATAGATCCTTTTTGGACTATATTATAATTGCAGATAGTATGAGATGCTCGAACTGCTCATTCGCGAGACGGATAAATAAAAGAAAAGCCATCAGTTCATAAATGAACAAATGGCTTTTTGTAATTTTATTCCCGATCTACCACCTCCGAAAGGAAGCTTTAAGACGCAATATTTGAAAATTTCATGATAGTACGCCGCTCCTGAGGCTATCTTCGTAAATCTTCGTCACCTGACAGATCGAAGATTAAAACTCGAAACCGGTCATCCTATTCTTTGCATTGCTTATCTTCCGGGTAATATTAATTCAACAGTTTGTAAAGTTCATTCAAATCGGGTGATAAGATTACCTCTGTTCTACGGTTTCCGGCACGACCTTCCGGAGTATCATTCGAATTGACCGGATGGAATTCGCCTCTGCCCGAAGAGGTGATACGACGAGAATCAAAACCATTACCGTTGGTCAGGATACGCACAATGGCAGTTGCCCGTGCGGTACTCAGGTCCCAGTTATCTTTAAAATGGATGGTTTTAATAGGCACATTATCGGTATGACCGGCAATAAGGACATTGATGTCTTTGGTACTGTTAAGCACCAATGCCAGCGATTTAAGAGCTGCGATACCCTTTGGATCAACCACGTCACTTCCCGATTTGAAAAGCAGTTTTTCCTGAAGCGAAACATACACGCTGCCATCTTTGATATAAACCGACAATTCGTCCGTCTTATATTTCATTAAAGCATCCGAAATGGAATTTTTAAGTTTACTCATTACATCTCTTTGCGCTTGTATGAGGTTTTGAAGTGTTTTCAAGCGGGTTGCCTGGTCTGCAATAGTCATTTTCGATGAGGAAGACAGGGCATTAAAATTTCCGGTAACCGAATCGTTTTGAGACTGCAAAGAGTTTTTTTCGTCATAAAGATTTCTGACCTTTGTATTACAAACATTCAACTGACTATGTGTGTTAGCACTATCCAATTGCAGTTGACTGACCCAGGCTCTTGAAGCAATCAGTTTTTTACCCGGTCCGCATGAACTGAATAACAGACTTAGCACAAGTACCGGCAATAAAAGTAAATAATTTGTTCTTTTCATCTTTTTATTTATTTTAAAATGATTAATAATAAGCACTTTGATTAAGGTTGTTTATACCCGTAACTTTTATTTTTAATTGAATAGGAGAGACAAAAAGCAGACAATAGTATGAACTAATTAATCACGTGTACTTAATGCTGCAAAGTTGCCTAATTTAGAGTTCCAATCAGTTACATAATTTTCAGTTTTAATTACATAATTCATACTCGCTAAACATCATTCATTCCGATTCCGCCTTTATGAAAGATGGAGTAACGTTTATGAAAGCGGGACTATCTTTGGTAAAAATCAGAGCTTGTTCTTTCGAAGATTTGAACTCAACCGGGGATAGTCAATACATACTACAAAAAAAAGGAATGTTACTTATTGTTTTTCGGAGGTCTATTCAATAGAGTATCCCTGAAGGTACTTATCTTTTGATAGCTGTAAACGACAGTGGTCGCCATACAGGTCCTTTGGACATGGATATCCGGAATTGAAAGCTATTGAGCCCGACTGATTCTGTCTCCCGATAAAGAAATAGAATCCCATTCAAGTAAACCCAATAGCCTAAAAATAGAACATAAAAGTTCTGAGTATCCTTTCTGTGCGATTTTATCCCTCTTTCAATAATTTTAAATAGTATCCCTTAAAATTAATTTCAAATCATACCATTTAAAATAGTTGGTATTCAATAATGTTTAGTAATTTTACACAATAAAACTGCCAGAATAAATGCTTCCAGGTTTACAAAGTTTACCTAATAAAAATATATTACTTCGTCTACATTCATAGCCTAAGAATAAAACAAGTATAAACAAATAAAAGCATACTATATGAAAGCTAAATTAACAGCTTTAACATCTTTAATTTTAGTCACTTATAGTTGCAGCAGCGATATAACAGAACCTATTTCTTCTTTTAGCTTCAGGGGAGATACAATCAGCGTTTTAAAAATCGGAACCTATGATGAATGTCAAGTGAATAGTAAATCAATAAATTCAGATTCCGTATTATGGGATTTGGGAGACGGACGGCTATCAAAAGATACTGCATTTTTATTATCATATCCAAAATCGGGTGTATATACATTAAAACTTACGGCCAAAAACAATAATGGACAAACATCTGTTTCAGCTAAAAAAGTAATTGTTTTAGACCGGGTTTTGAAAAAGATTGTTATTAACTACGTTCAGTGGGATTCAACAAATATGAGCGAACCCTGGCCAAGAGGTTTTAAAGCTGATATATATTTCCAAATGCAAATGTTTACCGACGATACAATGAGTCCGTATGGATTTTATTCAAAGTGTCCAATACTGTACACTTCCAGTACCGTAAAGAATGTAAATAATCATTATTATCCTCCGATATATCCGGCAATAGAGATACCTGTATCTGAAAAAATCATCATTGATAAAAATTTAGTTCAATTTGCTCCAGGGAACGTAAACAAGGCTTATTTATTTAGCATATTAGCGAAAGATTCAAGTGGTAATACCTATCGCCTGGTAAATAATGCTTTCTACGGCTTTGGTTTTGGTATTACAAAAGATGACATTTCGTCCAATACTTTTATTGTTAATCAGGGTGGTTATACATCATACGATTTGATTTGTGATTTTGAATAATTTGTATTCATCTTAGCACATACATAAAAGACAAGATTAACTTTAGTTCAGATTGCCTATTTACCCTTCACATAAGAGGGGTAAAGACGCATATATAAACAATAAAAAATAATTTACTGTCAGCGGGTATAAATAAGCTATTAAAATTCAGGAGAAACCTTTCACGACAGAGACAGTTTGCGTTTCTAGTGCCGGTTAGAAAGGATAACCGATAGCGATATTCAACACCAGGTTATCGCTTCTCCACTTACCGCTTCCAAAGTCTATCTGATTAATCACCCAGTGGTGATTATCAACCAGCCAGGGCGTGCGCAACGGCATACCTAAATCGAACCGCAACACAAAAAACGAAACATCGGCCCGTAATCCGAAACCGGTGCCGACAGCCAGTTCATTCAAAAAACGTGGAAATGCAAACCGAGTTCCTATATTGGAAGTATTGGTCTTTTGTAACCAGGTATTCCCCGCATCGACAAACAAGGCTCCTTTCAGGAACTTATAGATTCCAAACCGATATTCCCCGTTCATTTCCAGTTTTATATCCCCGCCCAATTGTAAAAACTCATTGACATTGGTAGTCTGGTGATAAGCCCCCGGACCCAGGGAATTAATCTGAAAAGCCCGTATACTATTCGGCCCGCCGCTGAAGAACTGTTTATTATAAGGCAATACCGACGAATTTCCATACGAATCGGCTACACCTGCAAAAAAACGAGCTACCAACCGGTTACTGCCAGTGAAATTATAATAGGCCCGGCTATCAATACTCAACTTGGCATATTGTGAATAGATGGAACCGGCTACTTTAGCAGGTTGACTGGCCGTTATTTTATTTCCGGCAATAAGATTAGCTAAAGAAAAGAGATTACCCGCTGTCTCAGCCGTGAAACGGAGATAGAATTGAACCCTTTTACCCATGACCGTCTGCTCATTATAGGTAAACGAATAATTTCCGCCGGCAATAAACTGTTCCTGATAACTCTTTTTCAGAAATGGATTGGAATCCAGCATAGCCTGGAACACGTCCGATTTATTACCGACCGTGGTATAACTGACACTTACGGGTGTTAGCTCATGTTCCGTTCTGAAATTTTCTTTCCACTTAAAGCTATAGCCGAACTGAAGAGTATTCATATTGAAATAGTTCACTCTTTTGAGGAAGTTGTACGAAAGCAGGAAACTTGTCTTGGGAATATACATACTGTTTGATGGCCGGAGATCGAACGGGAGTAAAAATTTCGGAAAAGTCAGTTCAATCTGCGGATTCAGGGAATAGGAAAATGAGTTTTTGTTTGCCCCGCTCAATTGCGCTTCAAATGATCCGGCCGTAGTCAGATTCAAAAGCTCCGCCCCTTTAAAGGTATTCCGGTTCAAGACACTCAGGTCCATACGCGGGCCGGTAAAATTATTCGACTTAGATACCATGTCAAGTTCGGCGCGGAAGGTATAATTTGTCATGGGTGTCATTAAGATAGCGACATCCAGAAAGCCTGTAGACATTGTATCACTGTCGGTAAACTTCACCTGTACAAATTTGAAGTTGCCCATAGACATCAATCTGTTCAGGGTGATGGTATGATTCTCACGCGAATAAATGTCGTTCTTATGCAAATAAACCGATCGCAGAATCACATTCGGGTGGATATTCATTTCCGATTCTTTGCCAACAAACAGGGTATTATGAAGCATCAATGTATCTTTAGTGCTATCGGCAACTTGCTCTTTCAACGAGTAGTTCTGGTCAATAAATACCTTACGAATGCGATAAACCGTCAGAGCTGCATCCGAAATACTGTCTTTTAAACTCATGACGAATGAAATCGTATGATTTACGGCCGATGTATCTGCTTTAAAAATCAGGTAATCGGGATTAAAATAGAAATAGCCTCTGTTCTTTAATAAATCGTCAATGCGAATCCGTTCCGCCTTAAGTTTGTTAAGACTATAATCATCCCCTGAATTAATCAGCGAGTTATCTTTATCCGCAACAAGTATACGCCTGAGGCTATCATCAGAGATATTATAGGTAAAATCTTTAATCGTATATGGTTTATGAACATGCGTGATGTAAACAACAGCAGCCGTATGTTTTTTTTCCGTAGTTTTGAATTCAGTATAACTGTTGAAGATGCCGACATTAAACAGCCGGGCATCTATCACAGCACAAGTCGCCACAGGATTGACACTACTCATCAATACAGGCGCTTCACCTGTCTTTTTAAGCCATCTTTTAAATTTACTAACAGGATTCTTTCCGGCAGCCATATACAGGCATAATTGAGGGCGCAATCCGAAAAAACTACCATTCGGCTTCGGACGTAAAGCATCCTTAGCAACCGTCCTGATCGTTCGTTTGCTTACTTTATCCGTTGACGAAACCTCTATCTTTGCACCGGTATAAAGTTTTTCGCCTTTGGGTAAGCGACCGGTACCGCTACAGGACATCAGAAGCAGCATGATAAACAGAATGACAAGATGATCCTTAACCCCTAAAGGGATAATCAAAGAACCCCAAACCTCTGAAGAGGGGCTGAAGCGACTTTCATCTTGTACGTTCTTTTCTGGTTTCATAAAATGTCTGTTTTTAATATTCTCTATTTATTGTTTTTTCATGGATTTGCTTTTTTATCCTGTTCCTCTTTAAGCACCAACGGGCGTTTAGATCGCTTTACCGGTTTCTTAAAAAGGTCTTTCCATTTATCAAAATCGTAAACATAAAGTACTCCGACACCTGTTTCAACGATCTGGCCTTCAATAGCGCCATCGTATAAATCATGTCTGAACCCTTTCAGTCTGTAACGCCCATCTTTAGTCAGTTTGTATTCAATTGAAATATCACTGGTCACATTACTAGCCGAATTTTGTTTTGCTTTCTCACCTTCCACATCAATGGTTCCACCAATCTGAACGGATAAACGCTCATTGAAAAGCTGTTTTTTTAATCCTATCTCTACCTGTGTCCGGCCTTGTGCCTGCCCCGACTGATAATCATTGTACGATTGAATATCAAAATTTAAAGACATGCCGGGCACCAGCTTCGAACTCAGTTGGTTTATCTGGGCCGATAAAAAATTGCTGATCGTGGAACGAACCAGGTTGGAAGTAGGATCAATTTCTGTCTGTAACGGATTTTCCTGAACAAAACGTCCCAGTACCAACAAGGCAAAAACCTGCTTATTTAAAGTAGAGGGGTCATCATTCAGCATAATGAGTTTTTGATTCACCGCACCCCCCATAATCCCTTTATCTTCGGGCAACAATTGTATTTCGAAGCTAATCTCCGGTTTTAAAATGGCACCCCTGAGCTTCAGCAGCACCTGAAACGGGTACATTTGCTTATAACCACCTTTTTCGACATCACTTAAGCCGGCCATTTGATCGGCCACCAGGTCATACGGAGCAGCCCGAACCGTATAAGTGGCATTCAGTGTTATATCGGCATCCAATGGATCACCGTTCCAGATAATGGTACTCCCCGAAACGATTTCAAACTTCCGTTTTATAACCGATTCTATCGAAATCAGGTAACTTCCATCATTCAAATTATAGGCTCCGGTCAGGCTCATTTTTCCACTGCGGTCCATGGTAAAACTTAAAGCGGCATCCCCCCTAACCACTAATGAGTCGGTGGAAGCCGGATCCATGAGTAATCGAAGTGTAGCTTCTTTATCAACTTCAATAATAGAAGAAAGATCAAAGCCCGTAAATCCGGACTTTTTCACCACTTTTTTATCCGTCCTGTATAATATAGAATTGAGATTTTGCCTGGTATTGAATTCTACCACATCTTCACCTTTATCGGTAGTGACCTTATCTTCGGGAACCGCAAACGTAAAATTGGAACCCTTCTTCATTTTCAGCTTTGCATTGACTACCGGCAAAGCCAAAGGTCCGTTTATATCTACTTTACTGTCAATAATCATTCGCCCGAAGAACTCTTTATTATCTTTGGCAGTCGTGTTGAAAAGAAGAAAATCCCTGGTACTGGCGTGTAATGCAAAATTATAATTGGAAAAACGGTTCATTTTTACGTCACCATCAATAACTGCTTTGTGCTGATTAGCATCCAACAGGGTAAAGGCATTGAAATGGATTCCGTCAGGATTCAACCGAATCGTTTCATGCTTTAACTCATAGCGGTTATTTAAATAGGTTGGTTTAATAAAAGCATTATTGAAAGTCAGTTCTCCCGTTATATCAGGGGCATCAGTTTTACCTGCCAGTAAAAGGTTTCCGCTTAAAGTTCCTGAAGCTTCCGTAATTTGTCCCATCGAAAAGGCTTCCACTGTTTTCAGTGAAAGCGACGCAATATCCGTCTTTATGTTCAGTGAATTGTTACCCGCATTTGGGATAAAATAACCGCTTGCAGTGAAATTATTATCAGTACCGGATAATTTTGCATTGATATCAAATCGCTCAGCAGTAGGATTTACAGCTTTCAACGCTAAATTTCCAATAGGAACATTCCTGACAAATAAATTTACAATTTTAGCATCGGCAATGATTCCGTATGAGTTGTTTACCCTTTTGAGCAATATATTTCCATCTACTTCCCCTTTCACCATATTACTGTCTTTTTCTACAATCCGGGAGAGATCTTCCAGCTTAAAATTCTTAATGGCGATATTCAGATCGTCATTGAACTTATCATGTACCGAAGCAATATTCACCTGGCTTTGGTCATTATTCAGAAACAGATGGTGAATCAACATCCCTGATTTCCCCAGTTCAATATAGTTATCAGCGGCAATATTCCAACGGTTATTCATGATATAAAATTCTTTGGGATCGAGTGTAAGTTTGTAGCTGGTCTTATCCTTCGTTATCTGAGACTGGACCAACAGTTTCTTATTCCCCGTATTACCGATAGAAGATAAATTGGCGAATATTTTTTTATCCGCTACTTTACCTGCAAACAACAGATTGGCAAAGTTAATTTGGGTATTGGCAATGCCGGAACCCGAAACAGAATAGTTTAAAGCAGTAGAATCGGAATTTACATCCAGCACAAGGTCGTTGACCTCTGTAGTTCCATAGATCATTTTTGCAATGGAACCATGAAGTTTCAATTCATGCTTCTGACTATCAAAACTTCCGGAAATAATCCCCGGTTCAAATTCCTTCAATTGAGGCAACAACACTTCAGACAGTATAGGATGATTATGAAGTTGTATTTCAACATTAAACTTCGATGGTTTCACCGAATTATTTTGTTGCCCGGCATTAGCAAACGGGAAGTAATTATTGATAAATTGACTCAGGACACCGGGAAGTGCAGTAGGCGAAATCGTTCCATTGTACTTCAATCCAATAAGTGCACTCCTGAAATTGAACTCGTTTTTACCCGGTTCATTGATTGAGGCAACCATTACCGAATCAAGCATATATTTTTTGCCGTTTTTGGTAAGTATAAGGTTAGTTATTCCTGCTTTTCCATTGATATTATCAACAGTTCCACCTTCAAAATCAGCTGTAGCATCCAAGCCAATTCGTAAATCATCTTTACTTATATTGAGTTTCTGAAGATCGGCTCCCTGTACATTCAGATGAAATTTATATTTTTCCTGCTGAGGAGTCATATTCACCAAACCATCAAAGGCGAATATCGCATTCTTATCATTCAGATCAACTTTTCCTGTAAATTCCTTACCGCTCATGGTTCCATCAACCCGTAGATTATGATACAGATACTTATTCAGGTAAATCCGTGAAACATTCGCCCTGATTTGTGCCTTCATTGTTTTTGGATCCAGCCCTTGTCCATCAACCTGAGCTATTAAAGATACCGGACCATACATTGCCTTATTCTTTAACAAGCTCCCCATATCAAAATCAGATATATTCATGTTAGCCGTAAAATTTTCCTGCCTGTCTATTTTAGCTTCAAGATGAGCATGACCAAAACTACTACTGATACCGATAGTTGATTCAAAAGACTTTATCTTCCCTTTAAAGTTCACCAGCAGGGTTATATCTTCCGGCATATTTACAGTAGCTGGAATAAATGAACCTGCCAACATTTGAATATCCTGTCTACCCGAAATGAGTTTCATATCAGGAAAGACAAAATAAGCAGATTGAATATCTGGTAATCCAACGATCGTAAAATCGGTCTCCAGTAAAGTTTTCTTACCTGTTTTTATAACAAGATCTTTTCCGGTGAGCTTGTTTATCCGCCCGTAAACCTTACCTGAAACAGTGGTAATATCCGTCGTATTTTTAAAGAATGTCTGAGTTCTGAGTTGCGGACTGAAATAGAGTATATCGGAGTTCTTTATACTGGCTTTCTTAAGGTTAATATTCAATATAAGGAAGGGCAAAGACTCTTTCAATGATGTAAGAGAAGCGTATCGAACGCTTATATCACCGTCAATCGATGAACAAGTCGTATTGGCTTTTAGTTTTTGAGCCGTGATAGAATGATTATCCATCCTGAAATCGGTTTCAAAGCGTGTAATGGCAAAGTTATTGTCATCAATGGCACTGAATTTATCCACCGAAGCCCGGGTCATGTTAGTTGAATAATACAAGTCTTTTACTTCCAGTGTTACATGCCGGTAATCGAGTTGGAAAGCATCAAATGACTGTTTCAATTTTGGTTTATTGCCTACCTGATATGCAAGGGAATTATCGTTCAAAGCAATATGTTGTAAACCTACTTTCCAATTGCTTTTTAATGTACGGGGAAGAGGTTTAGAGGATACCGGAACGGAGGTCCCTGCATTTGACAAAAACCGTATTTTACTTTCGGATAAACGAACATTGGCTACTGTTATCTGTTCCTTTTGCAAATTGACGGATCCATCATTTAATTCAAATTGATGAATCGCAGCTAAAACGGTTTGTTTGCTTATCGCAGTGCCATATGTTACGGTAGAATTGTTGATCCGTATCCTATGAGCGGTGAACTCAGGCAAAACACCTGCCGTTTTGTTCGTATTCTTTCTAGTTGATTCACTTATCTGTATATTTGATTTTAATTTTTCTACCAGCAAGTTATCAATAGCATATACGGATTTTTGCAGATCAAGTTTATCTACGTTTAATTTCAGCTTATCGAGTGATGCGGAGATATTCATTCCTCCAAACTCATCATCATAATGGAGCCTGATATTTTTCAGGTTCACATTATCAATTGTGAATGTCCATTTGGAAGGAGTTTTTGATTTAGTCAGATCTTGTTTTGTTGTATTCGAAAAGGCGGTTATCAGGAAGTTATAATTGAACAATGAATCCGTTTTGGTACTGTATAAGTTCAGATTCAAATCTTCAAGGGTGATAGAGGTTACATTTATCTTGTTAAATATCAAATCGTAAAGAGCTATATTGACTTTTAGATTTCCAACATAGGCCAGAGTATCTTTTTTCAGGTCTTCCAGATAAATACCTTCAATAACCACTGATTTAGGAAAAGATATACTGACATGTTTTATCTCAACACGCGTATGGGTTTTGTTACTTACAAAGGTGGTGGCAGAATAAACAATTTTGTTTTGAACAGCAGGAATCTGAATAATACCAACTATTATCAGGAATAAAAGTACAAGGATAGAAACCATCCACAAGATAGCTTTTAAAGTTTTCTTTAAAATGGTTTTCAATTTATTCATTCTGGCTATTTATTCATATAGGGCAAGCCTGTTTCTAAGTAGGATAAGTTCATTCTGTAAAGCATTTACGCGATTCAACAAATGGTTTATGGTTTCAATTCCTTCAAGGTTTATATCCAAATCATAATAAAAGCGAACAAATTTCTCCAGTTGATGAAGTTGATCGGCATCTATAAACCAGGCATCTTCAATCGTCGTTATTTCTATCAATCCGGTTTCCTGCAACGAACTAATAAATGAAATTTCAATGTTATGTTGGACACAAAATTCATCCAGTGCTATTAAATTTTCTGTTTGCATTTCCATGTATATTTTTCTAATACTGACTACTAAAAAATTCTTAAGTCTGTCATTAAAGTACCAAGGTACCAAGAGACACTAATGAACGAATTTAAATACAGAATACGTTGTAAACTTCAAGTCGTTGTGACTCTTTAGCAAGAACTATTTTATTTATCAACAATTTAATACCTTCTACTTACTGAAGGTTACTTATTTTTCTCAGCTCTTCAAACAACTCTTTTTGCTTCTCTGTCAGATTTGTTGGTATCCTAATGGAGTAAGTCACCTGCAAATCCCCGAATTGTCCTTCGTTTTTATACACAGGGAACCCTTTTCCCTTCAGGTTTACCTTTGTTCCATTTTGTGTTTCGGGCTTTACCTTTAGTTTTACTTTCCCATCAAGTGTATCAATCGTGATCTCGCCTCCCAATACAGCCGTGTATATATCCAGATCTACCGTAGCATATAAGTTATTGCCCAGCCTTTTGATGGTTGGATGATTGGCAACTGAAAAGGTAATATACAAATCACCACTGGGACCACCGTTTACTCCGGAACCACCATGTCCGGTAATCTTTATAATCTGTCCGTTTTCAACACCGGCAGGAATGGTCATACGTATGGCCTTTCCGTTTACCGTTAAAGTCTGTTTGTGTGTTTTATACGCATCAAGCAGATCAAGATGAAGTTCTGTTGTATAATCTTCGCCCCTGTATTTTGCTTGCCGGCCTCTACCTCCTGCTCCACCACCAAACATAGATTCAAAGAAATCGGAAAAATCACTTTGCGATGATCCACCGGAGAAACTTGCACCTTGCGCACCGTATGATTGTGACTGTTGTTGCTTTTGCTTTTCAAATTCATCGGCATGTTCCCAATCTTTACCATATTGATCATACTTCTTGCGCTTTTCAGGATCACTCAACACTTCATTTGCTTCATTGATTTGCTGAAAATTAGCTTTCGCATTCTGATCGTTCGGATTTAAATCCGGATGATACTTTCGGGCCAGTTTCCGGTAAGCATCTTTGACCTCTTTTGGTGATGCCGATTTATTTATTCCTAATATTTTGTAATAATCTATGAATGCCATAAACGGGTATTATTTCTGAAAAACAAGTAACTATTCTACATAAAAAAACAACTTATTAAACTCTCAAAATGCTTTGTACACGTTAATGTTTAATAGCTTTTAAGGAACAAAATCATTTTACAACTAAAACACAAAGATATACTAATTAACTGACTTCAATAAAATATACTTAATGAAAATTAGGGTCTTAGTAGCTCTCCGGCAAAATAACTGAGATTTAAAATCAGCCTTGTTTCTTTTTATTTCCGGTCAGTCAATTGACAAACTGTAATGCAACGACCATCGGTTATTTATAATCCGGATAATCTGTATATCCTGCTTCTCCTGGGGTGTAAAACAGATCCATTTTAAGTGTCTGCGATAAAGGCCAATCGTTTTTCAATCGTTCAACCAGATCAGGATTATTGATAAACGGACGACCAAAAGCAATTAAATCGGCTTTTCCACTTTCAAGATCATCTTCAGCTCGTTCCTTATCATATCCGCCCGAAAGAATTAGTGTATTTTTAAACCGGGTACGAATAATGCTCTTGATTTCTGCTGGAACTTCGGGAGCTCCCATGGCCGAATGATCAACCAAATGAAGATAAACAAGCCCCAATTTATTGAGCTCTTCGGACAGATAGGTATAAGTATCATCTATGTCAGGATAATGCGGCATATCGTTTGCTACACCGTAAGGAGATAAACGAATCCCGGTTCTTTCTTTTCCTATAGTTTCAGCTACAGCCGTAGCCACTTCAAGGACAAAACGACACCGGTTTTCTATACTTCCACCGTATTTATCCGTTCTTATATTGCTAACAGGCGAAATGAACTGTTCAAGTAAATATCCATTGGCAGCATGCAGCTCCACACCATCAAAACCGGCTTCAATAGCATGCTTGGCTGATGCAACATACTCCGTCAATGTTAGTAACAGGTCATCGTCATCCATTTGTTTCGGAATTGGGTAATCCTGCATTTGTTCCGTATCCGTCCACACTTGCCCGTTTGCTTTCACAGCAGATGGAGCAATGATTTGTGCTCCTTCCGGCAAATTGAGCGTATGACTTATCCTTCCTGTGTGCATCAGTTGCAAAAATATCTTTCCACCTTGTTTATGAACAGACGAAGTCACTTTTAGCCAACCTTCTACCTGTTGCTTACTATAACATCCCGGAATACGTGAATATCCCAACCCATTGGGTGATGGTGCCGTACCTTCCGTAATGATCAATCCGGCAGTTGCTCGTTGAGCGTAATACGTAGCCATTAATGTATCGGGGACATTATCAATAGCCCGACTGCGGGTCATAGGTGCCATTACAATTCGATTCTTAAGTTCTATATTTCCTAGTTTTATAGGTACAAATAATTTATACTCTTTCATCTCTGATTAATTTATTTAATGTATTACATTTAGTTTATATAACAAGATTCCGACTTCAAAGGTTTTTACAAACAACAAGCAAATGCTTCGACAGCTATAGAAACAGCTACCTGCTTTATCAAAACAAAAGTAAAGACTCTGGTAATTTTATTTGTTACATGAATTTAGAAATTACTTACATGATTCACACGTTGAGAAAAAATCACTCTATCTATAAGAATCAATTTCCGTGAACTCCGAACCAACCTTTTGTTTTTTTCATAAAAGCAGATTCTTTTCTCTTGGTTACAACTTCGCCTATTAAGAAACCATAAGGTTTTAGCGATTCTATATGATCGCATATAATTTTAAACATACCGATAAGCGGAATAGCCAGAAAAATTCCCGCAATACCCCAGATTAATTCGCCTACCACTAGTGTTAAAATAATTGTGAATGCGTTTATTTTTACTTGTGGTCCCAAAATAGTCGGACTTAATATCCATTCCTGAATAAGCTGTACAAGCATGTAAACGCCAATAATACTTACCACTAAAGGAAACCCGGCTCCCTGAACAATAGCTCCCAATACAGTAAGCATGGTTCCTGTCAGATTTCCAATAAACGGAACAATTTCCAATAATCCACAGAGAATAGCGAAAAACAGTGCAGACTTTACTCCTATCAAGCTAAACCCTATGCCATACATTATCCACAGACATACAATCATTTTTGCAAGTCCAAACAAGTATTGTTGCGATACGTTTGTAATGCTTGAAAGCATTTTTTTTATTTCAATTTGTTGAGCCAGAGGAATAAGTTTAAGTATGAAACATCCGATATGCGTCCGGAAATACAAAAACAGAAAAATATAAGCCAACACAAGTATAAAATTAGTAAAAATAGAAGCAAGTGAGCCTGCCAATACTTGCATAATACCTGTTATGGATAGTTCCTCATTGCCCAACAACTCTGACTGTTTTTTAGGAGTTATTCCAAAATTCGTAAAAATGTATCGTTGAATGCAATTAACAATCTCTACTATTCGTTCCGACAATAGGGAAAATTCTTTAGTTAGTTCGTTTATTTGCCATGAAAGCAACGCACACACACCGGCAATCGTTATCAACAGCATCAACAAACAGATGATTACAGCAAGTGCCTTTGGAATCTTCATTTTTTCCATCCATTTACACAACGGCAAAAAAAATGTAGCCAAAACACCCGCAATACATAAGGGTATGAGAAATCCTTTTGCAAAGTACAACCCGGCAATAACCAGCATAAGAAAGAAAAGTGGCTGAATAACAGTTTTCGAAACAATTGTCATAGTAAAATTTTCACAAATTGGATACAGTTTGTATTATTTTCTTCGCAATATTTTCAGGAGAAAGAATAAAATCGATACATCCACTAGCTATGGCACTCTCCGGCATGTCGGGCTGTTTTGCTGTTTCAGGTTTTTGCGCTATTGTAATTCCTCCTGCTTCTTTAATACTACACATAGCATCTGCCCCATCACCATCAAAACCGGAAACAATGACGGCAATAAGTTTACCGTTCCAGTTTTCGGCAAGTGAAAGCATAAAAACTGTAATCACATCAGGCCAGCCTCTTGGTTTTGATATAGGTTTTAAGCGAAACTCACCATTCAGGACATGTAAATCACGCTTCTCAGGAATAATAAACACATGATTAGGTTGAATGTCCAGTTTGTCGGTGATAAGTTCAACAGGCATCTTGGTATATCGAGGAAGAATTTCATGAAGCATGGTGGATACTGTTCGCAAGTGATTAACGATAACAATAGCAACGCCCATATCATCCGGTAGATGTTTTAACAAACGGATATAAGCATCAAGGCCGCCAGCCGAACCGCCGACACAAACGACCGGAAAACAATTGGTATTTGATTTTGCATTCATGACTAATGAATTTTATATTTTTCTTAATTTAGATATTTACTTCCCATCGACTTTAATAATTCATCATAGCGGGTATGAATATCCATTCCAATGAACTCGTCATTAATTAGTCTGAATTGTTTCGATATTTCACTCTGTGCTTCTTCACTTAATGCTTTATTTGCCATGGGAAAATAATCATTTTCTTCTTTTTTTATATGGTTCTGAATTAACTGCACATAGTTTGCAATACAGTCGGCTATTCTTTCGCAGGAGAATGTACTTCCTATTTTACAATTTTCTACACAGCATAATATTTCATCCAAATAACCTTTACCTATCGAATGTTCATTTGTTATCAGGCTTACAGGCATTTTCTCATTTAAATATTCGGTCATTAGAAGTGCTGGATAAAAAACGGATTCTTCCTTGTTTCTGTGGCATTTATCTACATAAATGGATAGAAAATCTACAATTTTCTCCACGTCATTTGTATAAAACACCTTTTTGTCCTTAATGCTCTCTGATATATTGCTCATTACTTTGAGCATTAATGTAATTGCTTTGTGCTCGTATGTTAATTCTTCTGTTGGTTTCATGATTTTAGTAGTTTTTTTAGTATATTAGTTAAGTAACCAAAAATATTTCTATAACTGATTTTGATGCCTGCCACAGGTAGATTTTAACGAACTAATCTTTAAAGCGACACATGGCTTCTGAGTTTAACTAATTTGTAAATCTCAAACCAAATAATAGTTGACATACCGGCTATACTACATATCAGAATATTTATCAATGAGAGTTTACTAAACTGAAAAAGATCAAGGAAAAAAGGAACATTGAGAATCAGTATTAAAAAGAAGATAGCTCCACCTACTACCCACAGAACAGCTTTATTAGGAGTAGCTATTATTTTAAATATATGATCAATCCATGACCTGTTAGTGAGAATAACGGCTATATTTGAAACAATCAAGGTAGTAAATGCCATTGCTCTGACTTCTTTGGCTTCGAAACCCAAGTACAAACCCACAAGATAAACGACCATAGTTACAATAAGAATTCCTACTCCTTGCATACAGCTAAATATAATTTTTGCTGCTCCAAAAAAAGGTTCATTCATATTCTTTGGCGGACGATTCATTACATTTGCTTCTTCCTTTTCGGCTTCGAAAATGATAGAACAGGCCGGATCAATAATTAATTCAAGAAAAACAATGTGCACCGGCCATAAGATGATGGGAAGATCTGTCAGTAGAATCGGTAATAATGATAAACCGGCTATAGGAACGTGAATTGCAAAGGTATATCCAAATGCTTTTTGTAGATTATCAAATATACGTCTACCCATCCTGATAGCACCTACAATGGATGAAAAGTTATCGTCCATCAACACCAACGAAGAAGCTTCGCGTGCCACATCAGTACCTTTTTTACCCATGGAAATACCAATGTTAGCTACTTTCAGCGCAGGAGCATCATTTACTCCATCGCCGGTCATGGCTACAATCTCACCATTTCTTTTTAATGCTTCCACTATTTTTAGTTTTTGTTCCGGCACCACACGGGCAAAGACATTGATATCATTAATCTTGCGGCACAGTTCTACATCCGAAATGGTTTGTAGTTCTAGTCCAGTCATGTATTCATCCGGATTTTCCAACCCTATCTCTACTGCGATGTGTTGTGCTGTAATCGGATAATCGCCTGTAATCATTATCACTCTTATACCAGCTCTATGGCATTCTGAAACAGATTGTTTCACATTCTTACGTATAGGATCGGAAAGCCCTATCAGTCCGATAAAATCAAAGCTGAAGTCATGCTGAATTTCAGGCAGATTATCTGTTTTAATCATTGCTTTTGCAACACCCAACACGCGTAAGCCATTTGTTGCCAATTCTTCAACCGCTTTAGCCAATCGTTCTTTCTCTTTCGCATCCAAATGACACAAATCAAAAATGGCTTCCGGAGCACCTTTTGTAGCGATAATCTGTTGTTGCGTATTCTTTTCCGAAAACACCCGCGACATAGCCAATAGCTCCTTGGACAGCGGATATTCTTTTATCATCTTCCAGTTTTTGTGGATATGTTCAGTGCCTTTCAGGTACATTTTTGCCATTCCTGTAATGGCTTGCTCCATGGGATCGAACGGATTGGTTTGACTGGAAAGAATACCAAACTCCATGATTTCGTGGAAATCCTCCTTGAGCTCGTCCTGATTGGCTACCGAATGGAACTCTTTTCCGTTGTAAAGCTGTGAAACAGTCATTTTGTTTTCAGTAAGTGTACCTGTTTTATCAGTACAAAGCACTGTAGCCGATCCAAGTGTTTCGATAGCAGATGGATTTCGTGTAAGTACTTTCTTTTTGGACATGCGCCAAGCTCCCAAAGCCATAAATACGGTAAGGATAACCGGAAACTCTTCGGGCAATACAGCCATGGCAAGAGTTATTCCTGCCAGAAACCCATTAATCAGGTTTCCACGGGTAAGGGTGTATCCAACAATAACCAATGCACAAAGCATCGCAGCAATGATAGTCAGCTTTTTGACTAATGAAGTCATTTCTTTTTTTAGTCGTGTGGTATCTTCTTTTACTCCTTCCAGAGCTTTACCTATTTCGGTGTTGATACCAATGCTGGTCACACGGGCAATACCATTTCCCTGCACAATCATAGAACCTGAATATATAAAAGGCAAGTCGTCGCCACCGGGTTGTGTAATTTGCTGCACTTCATCCCATTCACTTTTTCTGACAGTAACCGATTCACCTGTAAGTAAAGATTCATCCACTAATAAATTAGAAGACTGTAACACGGTAGCATCAGCCGGAACACGATCGCCTTCCTGTAACACAATCAAGTCATCAGTTACCACATTCACACCCGCAATGCGCATTTCCACACTATCACGAATAACCAAGGCTCTCGGACTGGCCATGTCTTTTAGTGCATCCAATGCTTTCTCAGTCTTCTTTTCCTGAAAAAATTCAATGCCCATGATGACGAAAACAAAACAAAGCAGCATGATGCCTTCCTGCAAATTTCCTAGCACCAGATACAAAGTTCCACAAGCTACCAACAGAACAAACATAGGTTCTTTTACAACTCCCAAAGCAATAGAAAAGAAGTTTTTCGGTTTAGAAGATGGTAGCATATTTAATCCTTCTGAAACTAATTTCTCAGCCACCTGAACACTTGTTAAACCTGTAAGTTTCTCGGGAATAATAATTGTGTTTAGTTTTTCTTTTTTCATTATTAATATGTTTAACATCCCCCAGTGTGACTTAAAGACGTAGTATATGAAACTTATAAATATAAATCAATTCTGGGATAGCCTTTTTAAGCCCCTTTTATGGGGTTAGGTGTTACTTCCTCTTTAGCTATTTCGGTCGGTTCAACTTTTCCTGAAAACATAGTAGCATAAGCGTACGTAAATTCCGCACCATACAACACAATCATGGAAGAATAGGTTACCCAAAGTATAATTAATATCACCGAACCTGCCGCCCCGTAACCTGTACCAGGATTTGCTTTCCCAAAATACAATCCCAAAGCATATTTTCCTATCTCAAACAGGAAAGTTGTAACGCATGAACCTATCCAAACATGCCACCATTTTATTCTCGCATCGGGTAATATCCGAAACATAAGTGCAAATAATATGGAGAGTATGATAAAAGACAAGCCTGTATTGAGTACCTGCATAAGCAACAAAAACGAATCGGTAAAATGTCCAGTCAACCAATTTCCAAATGCTGAAATAACAGATGAAACAACCAGTGATACAATTAATAAAAATGCAATGGAAATTATCAATCCAAAAGAGAATAATCGTACCCGGATAATATGCCAGATACCGGATTTAGCCTTATCCAGCTTTACTTTCCAAATCGTATTTAATGCATTTTGGAATTCGCTAAATACGCCTGTTGCTCCGATAAGAATGGAAACAATTCCAATGATGGTCGCCAGTAGCGAATTCTTTAGTTTACTGGCTTGTATGATCATATCCTGAATTTGCTTGGCGGTATCGGCTCCCATAGTGGAGGTGAATTGCGCTGCCACCTGATTATTCACGGCTTCGTGTCCAAAGAAATATCCGGCAAGCGTCATAATAACAACCAGCAATCCAGGAAGTGAAAAAATAGCATAATAGGCTATAATCGAACTCTCCCTCACCGGATCTTTCACCCACCATTCTTTAAATGCGTTCTTTAAAACGGTAAAGATCTTTTGTAAATGGGTCTTCATAAGTTGTTGTAATATATTATGTGTTATTATGTTAATGCCTTTAAATAATAAACGGATATTTAAATACTTAGCTCAAAATTCAAAAGTGATTGAACCTATAGGTATATTTATATGAACTTGTTGATTTATCAGGGGATATCATTTTTTATCCGCCTTTTCCATTGCTTGCTTTTGCGCTGCTTCTGCTCTTGCTTTTTTCTTAAAATAGCCTCTGAGGAAAATGGTATGTTTCAAGGCAGTCATGTTTTCATCCAATCCTTTGGAACTGTTTTTTAAATTAATCAACGTCTCATTCAGATTCTCTGCAAGAGTTGTATCCCGTATCAGCCGACTTAAAGTTCCGTTTCCCTTATTGATTTTGTACATCATTTCCGTCATCTGTTTTGATATGATGGCTGCATTATCGGCTGTAACATTCAACTTGGCCATGATGGTATCTGTTCCGGCTAATCCTTTTGAACTCTTTTTTAAATTTAATATCATTTGGTTCAGGTTCTCTGCCATACTTGGATCCTGAATTAACCTGCCGAGTGTTCCATCTCCCTTGTTTATTTTATTCATAATACCGGCAAGTTGGTATGATACTGTTTCAGCATTCGATGCCGTTACTTTTAAACTGGCCATCACAGCACCGGATCCTGCTAAACCTCTGGAGAACTTATTCAGATTAGCTATCGTCTGATTCAGATTCTCGGCAAGGATTGAATCCTGAATTAAACGGCTTATTGTTCCGTGTCCCCGGTTAATATCAAAGGTGATTTCGGACAGTTGGTGCGATATAATCTCAGCATTCTTAGCCGTTACATCCAAACGAGCCATTATGGCATTCGTTTCAATCGGCTCTATGGAGTTAAGGCGTTGACCTTCTTTTACCAATGCAGCTTCGGAACTTCCCTGGCCAATAATAAGCAGTTTATCCCCGATTACGCCTTCCGAACCTAATGATACTTTGCAATCCGTTTTAATAAACTGCCATACATCTTTTTTAATTGACATGTCAACCCTGACTAATCGATCATTTACAATGACGATATTGTCGACAGTACCAACATTGATTCCGGAAAAACGAACATTATTTCCTACCTGCAATCCACTTACATTCGAGAATGTAGCGGTGATTTTAAATACAGGATTAAACAGGTTCTTTTGTTGACCAATAATAAATATACCCACTACAAAAAGTGCCAGTCCTCCTGCTACAAAAAGCCCTAACCGAATTTTAAATCTTTGACTATGTATATCCATTTTTATTAATTTTCTTTTGCTCGGTGACCTGAAGAAAGTGTAAGTCCGTAATGGGAATAAACTTCTGCAGTCCTCAGATCTTTGTCTTATGTCTTGGTTCTCAATCAGTCTTCAAACAAGCAATAATTGTTTCTATCACCCTTTTCGACTCTTCAGGACCTTTTACCTTGATAGACACAACGCCTGCTTCTTTAGCCGGATAATCATTTCCTCCGGGGAAGAGAGCATCTCCTATAAAAATCATCTCTTTAATTTCTATGTTAAGTGTATCCCTGAGTTTCATGATACCATAAGCTTTGTCAATGCCCGGTTTAGTTATATCAACCGATGTTGCACCTCCTAACCGAACAGAAAACTCAGGAATCAATGTCCCCAGAATTTCCCGTATCCTTACCCGTTTTGTAAAGTCCGGATCCCATTCTTTCTTTTCCTTGATGGGAGCCTGCTGACCTAATGCAGAATAGGTTATCTGGCTACCACGGTCTTCAATTACCTCTCCCCAGATTTTTTCTATTTTAAAATCGACGGTATTAAGAGCACTTTTCAGAGCATCAATAATTTTCTTTTTTTCATCTTTGCTGAAATCTTCCGAATAAATTTTTTCCCAGTCTCCGTTGTATTGGTAAAATTGTGTGCCGCATGTAGGAAGCAGCGATAAGTTTTCTAAACATACGTCATTAGGAAGATTGGATAGAATTTGTTTTTCAAACTGCGGCCATCCGCCTCCCGATATAATAGCGACCTTCACAATACCGAGAAGATGATGCAACAAAGCAACCATTTCGGTATCCAGCGATGATTTACTCTCGGCAAGTGTTCCGTCCAAATCAAAAACAATGAGTTTCTTCATGTTGGATATAAATATTTTAGGTTGATTATTTTTCTGCTTCTGCTTTATATTCTCCACGGCGTGCAGCGAAATTACACTTTGCCCGGTAACACAAAGCTTTCTGTGCTTCCGGTACATTCGTTTTCTCTCCATGCCAGATTTCCATAGCCGGTTGCTGAATAGCACGACCGAATGAGAAAGATAATTCCCATGGCAATTTGTTTTTATACCTTACATTCATCGCGTTTAAACGGGCAGACGCCAGTTCGGATGTTTGTCCTCCCGACAGGAATGCAATTCCCTGAACGGCTGCCGGAACTGCACGTAACAGACATTTTACAGTTGCATCTGCTACTTCATTTATCGATTTCTGTGTTGGACAATCCAATCCGGGCACTATCATATTGGGTTTTAAAATCATTCCTTCAAGCACTATTCCCTGCCTGTAAAGTTGTTCAAAAACGATATGCAGTACTTTCTCCGTAACTTCAAAACATCGTTCCAATGAATGATCTCCATCCATAAGCACTTCAGGTTCAATAATCGGAACCAGTCCTGCTTCCTGACACAACGCAGCATAACGGGCTAATGTCAGTGCATTTGCTTCGATACATGCTTTTGTCGGGATACCCTCACCGATCGTAATCACAGCACGCCACTTGGCAAACTGCAACCCCATTTGAGCATATTCTTTAAGCCGGTCACGTAAGTTATCCAGGCCTTCGGTAATCTTCTCTCCGGGATGTCCCGCCATAATGACAGTACCTGCATCCACTTTTATTCCGGGGATAATCCCTTTATCGGTAAGCGCTTTGATAAATGAGGTACCATCTTTCATATGCTGGCGGATCGTCTCATCATAGAGAATGGCTCCACTAATGCTTTTATTCAGGCCAACGGTGGTTACAATCATTTCGCGATAGGCACATCGTACTTCGCCTGTTTCAGTAATCCCCAACTTGGCAAATCGCTTATTGCAGGTTGGATTACTTTCATCCATTGCTAGCAGACCTTTATCGTTAGCAACCATTGCCTTAGCAATGTCCATGAGTTTTTGAATATTCATTTTCTTGAATGATCTGTTTTTTGAGATATTATTAAGCTTGTTTTCTTGTTGGAACGATAAATAGCGGAATAGTCGTTTTCTTTAATACGTCTTGCGCTTCACTGCCAAGAATGATATTTTCCAACCATCTACGACTGTGCGATCCCATGACGATAACATCTGCATCTAATTCGTTGGCTGTTTTCAATATCGTTTCAGCAATACTATCGCCAACCTCCAGTCTCGTTTGAACAGACTCATCTCCCAGGTGTTTTTTTGCTTTAGCCAGATACTTCCGAATAGATGTCTTTAAATCACCCATAATATCAACCCGTAACTCGCGCATATAAGTGTACGATGAATAATAAACCGGTTGTTCGGATATGACATGGAGTAATATCGTTTCTGCCTCCATAGCATTTGCCATAGCAAAACCTACTTCGGCTACTTTTAACGAAGTCTCATCGTAATCCATTGCAATCAACACTTTTTTAATTTTGTCTGTCTTCATAATCGTTTATTTATAATATTTATTTGATTGAAAATCTATAGTTGCAGTAGTGATTTTCCAAAATGATTACTCCGTAAATCTATTCCACCACATGAAACAAAGTTCAGTATTTTTTGACTCTGTTATGTTACAGAATTTTTGACAATAGTTATATGATTCACACATTTTTTCCATTACCAGATACAAAATAAAAGCAGGTGGAACTGAATCAATTCCACCTGCTTTTATTCTTTTGTCAGTTTCGTATACGATCGTAAGAGCAAACGAATAGTCATACCGCTTTTGTCAACAACTCATTGTCATAAAAGAATATGCTTTTCGCGGTTGAATATCTTTTTCTTTAATTCAAATATCGCCAAACAAATGGCTCCGGCAGTTATTGGTAAAATCCAATCCATTGCATTTAAAGTTGCAGTATGAAAATAAAGATTAAAAACCGGTATGTAAACTACCAACAAGATACAAAAGACAGAGACTGCAAATGCCAAAAGTAGATTTTTGTTTGAAAATAGATATTTTCCTAAAGCATTTCCATAGGTTCGTCTTGAAAGGATATTAGCGTATTGTCCGAATATTATTGAAACAAATGTAATCGTGATAGCCCTTTCATAATTATTATCACCATGCGGATGAATGAAAATAGAAAATAGAAAAGCACTGTATGCAACAAAACCCATGACAATACCTGAAAAAGCAATTCCTATCATGGCTTCTTTTGTAAGTATTTTGTCTTTTGGACTTCGGGGTGGGTTTTCCATAATCCTTTTTTCCGGTGGGTCATAGGTCAGCATAGTAAGTGGAATCATTTCACCTACAATATCGATCAATAAAATTTGAACTGCCAATATGGGAGTTGCGATTCCCATAAAGATACCGACAAACCCGAACAGCACGCATATCAGCTCCGCCACATTGGATGAAAGATTTGTTTTGATAGTTTTTTCCAGATTACGAAATATTGTCCTCCCTTCTTTTATAGCGACAACAATGGTCGAAAAATTATCATCCAATAAAATCATATTGGCGGCTTCCTGTGCCACTTTAGAGCCATTCTTTCCCATGGCAATTCCAATATCTGCCCGCTTCAAGCTCAATGTATCGTTTACTCCATCACCGGTTACCGCCACGACTTCACCCTGTTTCATCAGTAAATCTACAATGCGGAATTTATCATCAGGCGTTACTCTCGAGAATATCAGAGCTCTGTTCTGGAAAACCTCTTTTAGTTCTTTGTCAGTCAACTTGGGTAAATCAGCGCCCTTTATCACTACCGGATATTCATCTTTCTCGTTCATCAATCCGATGTTCTTCGCAATAGCTTTTGCTGTCACTTCATTGTCGCCTGTTATTATAAACACTTTCAGGTGAGCTTTAAAAACTGATTCAATGGCAGCTTTCACTTCTTTATGGGGTGGGTCGAGCATAGTAACGAATCCTGCAAAGATTAGCTCCTTTTCGGCTTCGTCCACCGAATAATCTTTTTTCATTTCAAGATCTTTGTAGGCAATAGCAATAACTCGAAGTGCCTGCTCGGAAAACGTTGCTGCCATCGACAAAAGTTCTTTTTTCGTTGCTTCTGTCAGTTCACTTACTTTTCCATTGGTAATCGTTTTTGTTGAAACTTCCAGCACCGATTCAATCGAACCCTTCACAAAAGAAATAACATTATGCTTATGTTGTCTGATGATGGTCGCTCTTTTTCGGAAAGAATCGAAGTCAAAGACTTTTACCAACGGATAATCTTTTTCAATCTCTTCCAACTTAAATCCTGCTTTCATGGCCAATGTAGAAAACGAAGTTTCGGTTGGGTCGCCAATTGAATACCACGAATGATGATTTTTATCGGGAGGACTGACTTTGCCTTTAGAAGAAAGAAAACCGGAAAGAAAAAATATCTTCAAATCACCCAATACTTCTTTTTTCAGAACTTTCGCTTGCTCATCCTTTATTTCACCCACAGGTTCATAACCCAATCCGGAAACCGAAAACGATTTACCATTAAAATAGCAACTGGTAATAGTCATTTCATTTCTGGTGATAGTTCCTGTTTTATCGGAAGCTATAACAGTAGCCGAACCTAATGTTTGAGCAGAGGCAATATTCTTTACTATGGCCTTTCGCTTAGCCAATCGTCCCACAGCTAAAGCTAAAGCCATAGAAATTTGTGCAGGTAACCCTTCCGGTACCATAGCTGCAGCTATACTTACTGAAAAAACAAGTGCCACTGCCATAGAATCTTTCAGAATCATTCTTGATGCAAAAATAACAACAGCAATAATTATAGTTATGTAAGTTAGTTTTTTGGCAACATCAGCAATTTCAATTTGTACCGGTGCATTAGCAGGTTTTATTTTTTGAGAAGTAGTACTGATTTTACCAATCTCTGTTTGTATTCCTGTGGCATAAACAATTCCGGTTGCATCGCCCCGGGCAACTGTTGTTCCCATATAAACACAATTTTTTATTTCATTAATAGTCAGTTTTTTATCGGTAGTAAATAAAGCATCTTTATTCGTTGGAAGTGACTCGCCTGTGAGTATAAACTCATTTGCCGAATACTCATTCGATTCAATCAAACGAATATCGGCCGGAATACCATCACCTTCGGTTAATCTTACAATATCACCCGGTACAAGATTATCGACCGGAATTTCAATAATTTTTCCGTCTCTTATTACATTGCATTTATCAACGACCAGGCTTTTAAGCGATGCAAGAATATTTTCCGATTTCCATTCTTCATAGAAGCCAATGATAGCATTCAGGATAACTATAACCAATAGGATAGAACCGTCGCGAAACTGACCCAAATAATATGACACTGCGGCTGCAACTATCAGAATAAAAACAAGCGGACTGATGAATTGACGGAAAATAATTTTTATAACACTGATAGTATTGGTTGCTTTCAGCACATTGCTGCCATATTTTAGCCTGGCTTGTTTAATTTTGCGTTCATCAAGACCATCTTTTATATTACTATTCAGCTCTTTTTCAATTGTCTTAATGTCTTCTTTGTAAAATTCCATGCTTTTAAAAACTTTAGGGGATAATTTTATCGGAATTATTTGTAATTTGAGGCCTGCAATCTAGCGTACGCCTTCACCCGCAATAGTTACTTTAATTTTACGAGGGGATGATTTAGTCCGTTTACTTCATTTTTGACAACTATATACTTATTCAAACTTTCAAAAAGATGAGTAAGCGTTTTAAATCCATACGTTCTTGAGTCGAAACTTGGATCAATTTTTCTAAGTGAGGAACCAACCTTTGCTATAAAAGCTTCTTCTTCCTCATTCGTTGAAATATCAAAAGCCTTATCAATAATACCTATGTCGATTCTTGGAAATCCCTTCTTCGGTACGATCTTTTCTACTACTTTTTCTGTTCCTTTTTTGGGTCCTCTTTTAGGTTTGGAGTCCGTTATTTCAAGCTTCTTTATTTCTGCTTTCTCCACCATCTTTTCTGTTGTTAATTCAATTTCAGGTAATAGATTCTCACTGAAAGTGAAAATCTCGCAAGAATTGACAAAAGCGATTGGTGTTGTTCTTCGTCCAATACCCATAACGAAAAGTCCCTCCTCTCTGATCCGTTTTGCAAGTCCGGTATAATCGCTGTCACTCGAAACGATGCAAAAGCCATCAACCGTATGACCATGTAAAATGTCCATAGCGTCGATAATCAGCGAACTGTCTGTTGAATTCTTTCCTGTTGTGTAGGAAAATTTTTGTATGGGATTTATGGAGTATTGATTAATGATTTCTTTCCAACTGTTCATCTGAGGGATTGTCCAGTCACCATAAATACGTCTGATGGTTGCCTTTCCATATTTAGAAACTTCTTCTATAAGTTCTTTGATTAGTTTTGCCTGTGCATTATCGCCATCAATCAATACGGCTATATTAAATTTTGTGTCGTTCATAATATTCTTTGTTTGGTTTTTGCTTCAGCTAAGTAGTTATATGTAACACGACTGTTTATCTGTATTTTGCTTACGGAAGAAATGTCATTAAACAGAATTGCATACCTGACTCTCCGTTTTGCGGTTGTTTCGGAACGTATAGTCAAAAAGTCTGTTTAAACACATAAGGCAAAGTTCAATACTTTTCGATATATTCCTGTTACAGAATTTTTGAATAAAGTTATATGATTCACACATTTTCCATTACTTCATCCAAAACACAAGCAGGTGGAATTGAATCAATTCCACCTGCTTGTGTTTGTATATTTAGAATTTTATCCTTTATTGATTATTATCCGGCTTCTCTGCATACACGACGCTAAAACTCTACATTGCCGGAACTGTAATACATTCAAAACACCTGTTACCATGCAGGTATTCAAACCTGTTTCTTAGATTACACTTTCTTGGAATCGCTTTAGAAGTGGCGTTTTGACATTATATTCTTCCCCACTATGAATCAAGTCTTCAAGCATCTTTTTCATCTCGTCTGGAGAATGGTTGGTATGTCCATCAAACATGATAGATAACGCTTCATTCGCATAAACCTTTTTGGCAATCGGGACACTAATAAACAGGGGTAAATAATATAATTTGTTCGCCTTTTCACTTTTAGGGTTAATTCCTCTTTTAGCACAAACGTCCAGGCCTTCCCGAATAGATTTTATTGCTTCTTTGATTATTTTTGAATTATTGGCAAAAGCCTTGCCACCTCCTGCTTTCACTATTCCGGCAGATAAACCGGCAGCTACGGCATAATGCGTAATAAGCCAGACGCTGATTTGGCTTGATATAATTGGTTTTAACTTAGCATCATCCAGCGCTTTTGCCATTTTTTGTACTCGCGGAGTAATTTCTCCGTTTAATTCCCCAAGCGGAGTATAGGAGTATTTTAAGCCTGAAATGGCACTGTAGATATTCTTATCATCTCTTCCTCCGCCAACCATAAAAGGAAAACCGAAAAAGTACTGTTCGGGAGACAGATAACCGGCTATCTCGTCAAAATCATCCCACATATTTTGAAAGAAAAGGATATGCGCTTTTCCGGCTGATTCTTTTAATACAGGTAATACCTCTTTCAAATGGAGATTGTTGGTCGATACAATAATGTATTCATAATCATTTTGAGCGGATAGTTCAGCCATCACTTTAGGACGAAAGACATGCTCTTTAACCTGCTTTTGACCTCCTCTGAAATCGGCACAATGGATCGCGATACCATTTCTTTCTACCGTTTGTTTTTTCTCTTTCCGTACGAATACGGTTATATCGTTACCGGCTTCGGAAAGCTGCCAACCATAAGTGCAGCCGACAATGCCAGCACCGTAAATTAATATCTTCATGCTATATCTACGTTAATTGATATTTTGTGTCTATAAAAAACGATTGGAATAACGACCTGTCATCAGAATAAGGATCACTATTGGCTAGAAACTCTGTTGGAGTATACCCCGAGAATGTTTTGAAATTCTTAATTAAATGAGACCTGTCATAATAGCCGCATTCGTAAACCAGCTCATTTAAACTTATCGCAGGTTGGGTTTGCAGCATATGGGTTGCTTTCGTAAAACGGGAGATTTGTAAAAATTCTTTTGGATTTAAACCGGCATATTCCGCGAAGATCCGCTTGAATTGTTTATAGCTGAGACAAGCTGTATCTGCAAGAGTGGAGATATTACTTTCTCCGTAATGAACAGACCTGACGACTGATGCTAATCGTTTAAAATTGCATTCCTCGACTTGAGAAAGACGTTTCAATAAAAATTCTTCAATCCGGTGAGCACAAGCCTGATTGTCAGGTGTGCTCATTAAGCGATCTTCCAGTTCCGGAATCTGAGGATCACTTAAAGCATCAATAGCGATACTCCGTCCGTTAAGTTCGTTCATGGGCATTCTGAAGAACGCTTTAGCTCCGATAGGCTGAAATACAACGATAATCAAATCCAGCTTTCCAAAACAGGTATCAACATACTTTACAGACTGGCCAAACAGATAAGATCTTGGCAACAAACTATTATCAAATGATACGTACATTCTCTCACCCCGATTAAACGCAAGACCCATACTTCCGGCAGGAATAGCACGTTGCGAACCTTGTGCAACGCTATCCACCCTCAGAAACCAATATTGCTTAATATATGGAACAAGCAACTTGGAAGGTTGTATGACTTGAAATTGGTCCATTTTTTTTATCCTGTAAAAGTAAGAGTATTGTTTCGCTTGGTTGGTGTAAAAAACGGACATTTTAATACATAGAGCTCATTTTTATTGTTTCCGTCTTACCTGATAGTTCGGGTCTGAACGAAGCGATGACTTACGCTATCTCCCGATTGTAAATTCTCAATATACTTGAATCAAAATAAGACATTTATCCAACGAGACACATAATATTGTGTCAACTGCTTGTTATTTCTTTTGTTTAATCTGAAAATCTGTTGCTTTAAGCAGAAAAGCAATCTTTTTCGTTTTAACATCTAACAGAATTATTCTGCCTTCAATGCTTGCTATTAATTCATGGTCATTTATAACACTCACATCTCTAATATACCACATCATCCAGGGAACTTCATATGCAAAATTCTCTTTATTGTTTTCATTAAAGTCTATCTCCAGACCATCAATAGCCCAATCTCCTGTTTTAGCTTCCCAGCTTCGGTGTTTATCAGGTCGAAAGTCACACTTTGTACCATTAAACAAGTTATCATCACGATTGGGATAGAAAATGGTATCTTTTAAAAGACAGAAGTCTTTTAAAATTAATTTTTTATTCTTGTTTTCATTACAATGGTTCGTTATAAAATTATTTAAACTAAGCGGCAATTTTGCCATAGTTCCTCAGTTCCGCGATGATTTGTTTATTTTTATTAGTGTTGGCATTGATTGCGAACCTTTTAATAAATGCATT
>Ga0302286_10000573_pt1 | contig 29925 bp, 25 predicted proteins | sample III_Fen_E2_3_FD_198765 | JGI IMG/M metagenome (GOLD analysis project Ga0302286, IMG submission 198765) | Peat permafrost microbial communities from Stordalen Mire near Abisko, Sweden - III_Fen_E2_3 | ecosystem: Environmental > Terrestrial > Soil > Wetlands > Permafrost | place: Sweden: Abisko...
GGTGAGCTTGCGTCCGATCTTTTCGCTGATCCCGTTCAGGTATTCAATTTCATCAGGGCTCAATGCCAATCCTTCTTTCGCACTGTAAGCGGCAATATCGGCAATGTCCAGGATTGCTTCCGGAAGTTTTTCTACTGTAAACACATCCTGTCCAACCCCGGTATAGATTCGTTGAAGCATGGGGTCATACGCCAATCCGCCTTTTACCGACGGGGTCTGGGGAAGTGCCGTAAACTCTTCTATACGAATAATGCCGGAAATTCCCATGTTTTGGGTGATTTCAACGGCATTAGTACTCCAGGGGGTGATCATTTCGCGGCGAGGCCCCACGTAATTCCCTTCGATAGTTGGAAGTGATTGCAGTACTGCTTCGCTAAAAAGCCATTCTAACTTTCGGACGTCTTCTGCTGCAAGCAACTCGTTCGATTGTACGGCATAAAGATGGTGAGCATTTGTTCGGAAAAAATGAATCATGATCTGTATTTTGAATTATTTATATTACAGTGCAAATCTTTAGGGCTGACAGCTAGTTGTTTATATCTGATAAATCTACCTGTAAAGCCTTTTCTTTCATCGGGCAAAGATAGTCAATTTTGGCGGGTTGAAAAAGCCTTGAGGCATAGAATATCTGAAAATGTCGTTAAGAATTAATCCGTAAATTTAAATCTGATCTTTTTTATTCTTTTTTAGAGTGTACTCCAGCCCAGTTCGCCGTAGCTTATGCCCCCTAATGTTATGCGAAGCCTCCACGCTCAGTCGCAGCTAAAAGGAAAGCTCCCGCTTACGACCCGCTCGCTACAAGCGAGCGGGTCGGTAAATTACACCTGCTTTCCTAACTCCATGCAACTAGATTTCTTTTTGTCCAAACCTGTTAACTTCCTGTAAAATAAAAAGGATACAATTTCTTGTATCTTTTTATTCCCTGAATATGAAAGTATGGAGACTTCCTTTTAACCCGACGAAGCAGGACGCTTCGCCGAACTTCGCATGCCAAATCACACACTAAGTCGAACAGGGACTGAATTTATTACATCCTGGCTTTTGCAGCTTCCATTTTAGCCTTCTCTGCCGCCCGATTTTCTTTTAATTTGGCGTATTTTTCATTCCCTATTAAATTCTTCAGCTCTTCATCTTGCTTTTTGTGCAATTCTTTCATTTTTACTTTAAAGTCATTGTCATTCTCCCCAGGTGACAATTCTGCTTTCATTTTCTTAACTTCAACACTTTGTTTCTCAAGCAATGATTTTACATTCGCCTTTTCAACATCGGTTAAGCCCAATTCCTTTGCCATTTTATCAGCTCTTTTCTCAATTACATTCACTGGTTTATTCACCTGATCTTGTGCAGTGATGGTTCCTGAAAATACTAAAAATACAGATAACACAATAATTAAATACTTTTTCATAACTGTTTCTTTTTTTTGATTTAGAATGAATTATTTGATATGTTTTATGTAATTTGAGATATAGAACAAAACAAAGATTAATAGACATCTTGGTTTTTAGTTCTCAATATGGAAGTCAGAAGACTACCTTCTAACTGCGACTAAGCGAATTGAAAATCAGCATAGCCAAAGACACTTGCCTGAACTGAGCTTGAAGGCTTTGAACGTTCAAAATTAATTATTTTCGAAGTACTGAGATAAAAAAAATAAATCCAATTCTCTAAACTCCAATAGTTAATTAGGTTTTCTATTAATAAGGTATCATTCCAAATCCCCAATGGAGACAGTTTCTTTTGCTCTGAACTCAAACTTTCAATTAACTGTCTTTGCCAAGTTTCTGTATTAACAATATGCCATCCTAAGAATTCACCTCTAACATTATGTTTAGTTCGCACGAATTTAGATTTACTAAAACCAGAAGTTGAATAAAACCCAACTTGCACAACATTTTTTGTTTAAAGGCTGCTGCTAATGGAAACGAAATCATATATCTTTCTTTTTAGCTAACCAACTCATTAAAGTTGGTTGTTCTCTTAGAATATAATCCTGGAAGTATCATTATTAGCTCTCCAGCTGCTGAATCCTTATAGATGAAGTGTAAATACGCTTTCCTTTGGATGTATTGATTTCAAAAACATTTCCAATTTTAATTCCTGCCATTCTTAAAAATAAAATATTGATTTCAATAACTCATACCCTTTTTGTAATTGTGAACCATATGTTGTGTTTGTTGTTGAGATACTGTTATTTTTATTAAGTAAAGTACCTCCATTTTTACTTAAGTTGTTAATTTCAATTAATGCTTGCTCTACTGTTTGAGGATCAGCCATAGATAAGCCTTGCATTAAGAGTTCAATATTAATACCTTTTGCAGCAAAATATTCTGTGGCTTGTCGGGTTACAGACCTGTATCCGTACCAAAGGGAATCCTTTTTTTTAGCTCATTCTAATTTCTTCAATTTCTTTTATAATGAAAGCTGCACAGGCTTCTTTAATATCAAAGAATTCTAATTGTGGCATATCTTTATTTGTTGGAAAATAACCAACTGTGTATGTGCTATTCTCATTTTGTTTGATATACCAGCCAGAACTGCTCCTTTTGTTTTCAGACCAACTAAACCACATATTAATGAATTCAGGATGAATTGCAAGTTCGTTAAGAACATCTGTCTCGTTAATATTTTTGTACATTTCAAAATATCCAGTTTCCTTTAATAATGTATAAATTGATACATTTCTTTTGTTGTAAAACTCTGTACTAAGACTTATTATTTTATTAAGAATTGTGTTATCCATTTTAAATTATTTTATAGGTATAAGTTGAGTTCCATTACTATTTAATCTATAACCATTTTCAATTAAATAATCTAGTTCTTTCCTGAAAGCACCTGTGACTTTATTGATATTTGAAACGGGATTCGATAGAATAATTTTATCACCTCTTGCTATTAATCTATCAAGAAATTTTTGATTAGCTATCCACTGTGCTCCTTCAGACATTTTATTCCAAATGTTAGTTGGTACACTGAACCTTCTGGCTCCATACTCAGAAGCAAGATTCATATATTCAGGAAATTTTCCTAAAACAGTCGTACCTTGCTCAGCAGCTTGAATTGCTTCTTTACTTATAAGTTTTACTATTATAGCTCCACCAAATTCTTCTATACAATAAGCAGCTCCCTCTCCAACAAAAAACAAGACTCCATTTATAATTAAAAATTTATTAGCTTCTTTAATTTGCTCAGCAGCATTTACACGGTTCTTAGAGCCTTCATCAATCTTCTTTCTGTCTTTCGGATCATCAGGATTAAGATCCCAACCAAAATAATTTAGAAACTCTTTGGTAAATGCATTTATTAACGATGGATCGTTTTGTTGTTTCTCTTGCTTATTATTCTCATCAGGAGCTTTATATATTGTTAGAAAATCGCCATCGGTATATCCGTTATCTGTTTTCCATTCTTCAGTTGAATACATTCCAGTTGGATCAATCCTAGAAATAGGATTCCCTTTACAATAAGCATATGGGCTAATTCCTGGAGTTAATTCCGCCAGTGGATCCACAGTCATAAATCTCCCAATAGCTGGATACATTCCTCTTGCCCCATAATCATAGGTATCATACCCATGCATTTCCACAAATTCCTTGCCGTTATATTTACGGTTTTGTATGTCTTGTCCGGTACCTTCTGACCAAGGCAAACCACTAGGATAATATTGGGCACTTTGGATTGTTGTATTTGTATTTGCCTGCCACACTTCCCGGTTATCACCCAGATGATCATGACGGTAATAATTGTAATAAGGTCCGTTCATTGTTGCCAGTCTGTCGGCATACCCTTCGCTATTATAAACCTTATCAAGAATATAAACTTCAGGATCACATCCGTTAAATTTATATTCAAAATTATCCACGTAAAATGTTCCTGTCTCATCAATAATATCCATATCATAGACCCATTCTCGTGTTTCATTTATGGGGACAATCACTGGGGTTGCTAAAGTAAAATATCGTGTACTCAACTTTCGCCCGCTGGCGTCGTATTTATTGATGATTTGGTTCCCATTCTTAAACTGAATAAGGTCCGGCAAATTTAATATATTATATCGTATTGTAACTATTTCACGGTCTAAATCGGTGGTCTGGCGGATCACAGACCCTTATAGTACAAGAGGCTGGGATTTATAAATCCCAGTCACAAGCATTTCCATTTTTCATTTAATGAATGACACATCCGGAAGGACGAACAATACGGCAAACGGGATAGATATATAGAAACTCTCCCATGAACCCACCTAAATCTTTAATCCTGTATAAAGATACAAGTGCTTGTGTCTCTTCCTTGACTATTAAATTATTACAACCTGGCTTTTGCCGCTTCCATTTTAGCCTTCTCTGCCGCCCGATTTTCTTTTAATTTTGCGTATTTTTCATTCCCTATTAAATTCTTCAACTCTACTTCCTGGGTTTTGTGCAATTCTTTCATTTTTACTTTAAAGTCATTGTCATTCTCCCCAGGTGATAATTCGGATTTCAGTTTCTTAACTTCAACACTTTGTTTCTCCAGCAATGTTTTTACATTCGCTTTTTCAACATCGGTTAAGCCCAGTTCCTTTGCCATTTTCTCCGCTCTTTTCTCAATAACATTCACAGCTTTATTCACCTGCTCTTGTGCCAGGATGGTTCCTGAAAAGATAAAAAATACGGATAACATGATAATTAAATACTTTTTCATAACTGTTTCTTTATATTTGATTTATAATAAATAATTTGATATACTTTATGTAAATAGAAATCTATAACACGTCTCTTTTGAGATACAAACATATTTAATTGTACAAATGGTCATGCTTATTGTAGGGAACCCAGCGGTCACAATCGAAGTAAGTATTTGCAATCACAACTGCCTAACTATCACAATGTACTATCCGATTTAAAAGTATTTTTCCCTTATTTCGGATTACAAATCCTAATAATACATGAAACCGGGATTGCAAATTCCGGTAACCAGATTCACTATTTTCTTATTTAATGAAAACATATCCTGAAGAACAGTATATTATCCTTTACCACCATGGGAGAAATGCTTTCGCTGAAAAATAAAATGCAACAAGTGATAAAATCACATATATTGCAGCAAAAATTGCTTTTTTTACTTTTGTTCTTTTTGGAAGTTGACTGCATTTCTCAAAAACAGCCTGACGTCTTGAATACAAAGTAAAATAGTTTACAATCATGATTATAGCTCCAAACAACAAACCCCATAATGTACTATCTATGTTTTTATGAGCTAAACTAATACCAAGGAAATGAAATCCTATGATACAAATAGTCGCTATATTAAGACCGATCAACACACAAATATCTACAAATGAACTTAACGCAGGAGTTTTAATAATTTTGAATTTAGTATATACCCTATTAATAAAATAAAATAATTCTTCAAACATAATATTTGTGTTTTAATGAGTTAAATTTGGAATTGTCTGATAAGTGTTAACTACAGGGCAAACAGAATTTTGATAATATGGAATATCTTTGGGATAGTTTTTTTGCACTTATACTTTGAAGGAATATCCAGACTACACCGACTTCGGGAATTTTCCATGCAACGTAATTAATTATTCCAGAAGTCATAAAATTTTGCCCGTTATACTCACCCGTCATTACTTTTGAAATATCTAGAAATTCATTTAAGCCAAAGCCTATTGGACCACAGGCTTCTTTAAATTGGTTTAAAACAGATGCAAGTTTTGCAAAATTTCCCCCACCTTTAATCATAGCCAAAACAGTGGGACTTGCTGTTATAAAAAGAGTAGGTACTCCTTTTATTAACTTTATAGTTACTGTCATGCTTCCCTCTCCAAGTCCAAGCCCTTTAATCAGATCTTCAAGTTTTTTCTGAGCGTCAGCCAGTTCTTTATTATTTGTCACTGGTTTGTTATTTGTTGGTTTATTATTCAGATTTGTCGGCAAATTAAATGTAGGCGTTGGTGTCGTTATTCTTGGAATCTGTGGTGTATTACTATTAGCATAATTTATAAATTGCACAGAAGGTGATGTGTTAGAGTTATTTTTTGAACCGTCATGTCCAGTTACACTAACTTCTGGTAAAGTTTGACCGGGTATTCCATCAATCATGCCAGTTGGGTCTATTCTATTTACTGGATTACCACTACAATACAAATAAGGCGATTGCCAAGGTTTCATTTCTGCCAGCTGATCCACATTCATAAATCTCCCAATAGCCGGATAATACCTCTTGCCCCATAATCATACGTATCATACCCCTCCCTCCCGGATATATCCTTTGTTTCACTATTGAAATTCCTTTGCTAAACATGCCATATACTCCCTTAGCGCCACCCACATATATTCATCGAATGACATATCCAAAAATACGGGCGAAGCATTCCACTTCATTCATGTAAAGGAAAGCTCTTGCTTTTCATATTATATCAACATGCCAGTTCAGGAGCCTTGTTTTTAACTACGCCCAAGCGAAAATACATGGACGAACTCCTTATCGCTTACTTACGCCGAACAAGGGTATTGTCATTTGCTTTTACTATCATCATCATGAGAATTAAAATACTCTTTAAATGTGATAGAAACAGCAAAAATTAGAGAAAATATAATATACAATAATAAGTCAGAATATATCTCCGCCCAGCTTTGTGGGGGTACTCCCCTGGAAGCAAAATTTTTTACTAAAACTACATTAAGGAAAAGGAAAGCAAAAAAAGAGATAATAAAGTACAGGATAATTCTATTTCTTAATCTTTTCATTTTCAGTTCTTATTGTACCAACCGCTGAAGCACCTGTTGTTATTTTATTTATTATTTCCGAAGCTTTGACTAATGTTTTTGGTAAGATATTTCTAACTAAAGAGGAAGCCATAGCAGCTTTCGTTAAACCGAAAGTAACCAAATCTATACCTGCTAGTATTATAGAAGGATTTGTAATCCGAAAAACTCTTCAAGTAACACCTTTTCTTTCATTTTCATCGTATCCGATCCCTGCAAATTTTCCTTCCCGTTTTATTTTCGTTCACAAAACTACCGATAATTTATCTTAAATCCTAACAGTTGCCGGTTATTTTCGTTTCCGCCCGGCATCGCACCGCCTTGTATCGACCTGCTGGATCAAAACAAGCGGGTCGGGTTGGTTTTTGGTCTGCACCTGGTCTGCACCTGGTCTTCATTTGGTCGTACTTGCCTGGGGGTTGCCTGGGGGTTGGCTGGGGGTTGGTAGGGGGTTGGTAGGGGGTTGGTAGGGTCCAGGCCCTACCAACCCCCTCGAAAGGCCCTCGAAAGGCCCTCGATACCCCGAACAGAATAAGACCACACTAAAAGGGAGTATCGAACAGCAAGTTCAATGAGGTTTACCTATCCTTACGCTCACTGAACGCCGAACAGATGCAGACAGAATTCCATGGATAGGCTTTGGGGAAAGTGATGCAAATATGTTTTCCTTAAAGACGGGAAATTCAGGTACCATTCCTGCCTGTTGAACTGTTGGCAGGAATAAGTCGTTTTTGGGGAACGAAAAAATTGAATAGAGAAAATGGAATGGTGGAATACAAAAAAGAGAATCCGGGATAGAGAGGAAAAAAAAAGAAGGCAAGGAGAAGGGTAGGGAAGTTGTGATAGCCTTGTTTATAGCAAGAAAGATGGAAAAAAGGTTTTAAAGCAGTAGATTATACTGCTTTAAAACTCATGTCCAGGCTCTTTACGGAATGGGTCAAGGCACCTACCGAAATGTAATCGACACCGCAATCGGCATAGTCTTTCAGGGTACTGAACGTGATTCCGCCGGAGGATTCGGTTTCGTATTTGCCGGCAATCAGATCCACTGCCTTGCGGGTATTTTCGGGTGTGAAGTTATCAAGCATGATGCGGTCGACACCACCTACTGCCATTACCTGAGCCAGTTCGTCGAAATTACGGACTTCAATTTCTATTTTCAGGTCCTTGTGCTTTTCTTTGAGATAGGCTTTCGTACGCAGAATAGCATTTTCAATGCCACCGGCAAAGTCGACATGATTATCCTTGAGCAGGATCATATCGTACAGGCCTATGCGATGATTGACTCCCCCGCCGATCTTAACCGCTGCCTTTTCCAGCAGTCGAAGTCCGGGTGTTGTTTTGCGGGTGTCAAGTACGCGTGTTTTAGTGCCTTCCAGGGCTTTGACGTATTCGCGGGTACGGGATGCAACCCCGCTCATGCGTTGCATGATGTTCAACATCAGGCGTTCGGTCTGCAATAATGATTGTACTTTCCCTTCCACATCGAAGGCAATATCCCCGACTTTCACTTCAGTGCCATCAGTAATATAGACTGTCATCTTGAGTTCGGGATCAAAAGCTTTGAAAATCTCACGGGCAACATCTACCCCGGCCAGTACGCCGTTTTCCTTGACGATGAGTTGGGATTTACCAAGAGCCGTAGCGGGAATGCATGAAAGGGTAGTATGGTCGCCATCGCCGATATCTTCGGCAAACCAGAGGGAAATTAATTGTTTGAAATCGTTAGTCATTAGAAGGTTCAATTCTGAGTTGTTGTATTTCGTTTTTACGGGTTAAGACATAGACCCTGAAACTGCCGGAAGCAGTTTTAAGGGTGCCAATTACAAAACTGGCAGCATCTTTTTTCCCCTTATGTAATAGTTGAAAACCGGTAACGCGGTTTTTACGGAAGAATTCGGCTATGATTTCAGTGCCCTGTGGCTTACTGAAGACATCATTTTTATTTTCAATAAACAGTTCAACATTTGAATTCAGGTAATTTGAAAGTTGACCGGCATCACCACTATTTAGTGCTGCAATAATTTCATTGGGCACTTCACCCGATTGTGCATCGATCATTGGAATGGCACAAAAGAAACATGCACAGAGCAGAAATAATTTGATTGTTTTCATGATGGACAGGATTATTTTATAAAAAACATTATTCATTCCAAATGATTTCTCGTCAAAAAATGCCATATTTGCATTTGTTTATGGAAAGAGTGGACAAATGTACTTAATTAATTTATTGCAACCATAATTTGACCGTTTTTTCTTTGGAAGGAGCATTCACAAACATAAAATAACAAACTTTATACCTGGGTTTTTAAATTATTGACGGCTTCGACAGTTTACTGAATCAGGGTTTGTGATCGAAGCCGTCAAGACAACGAAACGAAGATGTCAGAAACAACGAATATTATTGACGGCTTCGACAGTTTACTGAATCAGGGTTTGTGATCGAAGCCGTCAAAACAACGGATCGAAGCTGGCAGAAACAACGAATATTATTGACGGCTTCGACAGTTTACTGAATCAGGGTTTGTGATCGAAGCCGTCAAAGCAATGGATCGAAGCTGGCAGAACAATGGATCGAAGCCGTCACGATTTAAATGGACATTAAAATAAAAATGAAAATAATCCTCCTCACAGTAGGCAAGACCACGAACGCCCACCTGATCAAACTTCAGGAAGAATATCAAAACCGGTTGAAATTCTATATTCCATTTGAATTGGTGGTCATCCCGGAATTGAAAAATACAAAAAGCCTGTCGATCACCGAACAACAGGAGAAAGAGGCGGATCTAATCCTGAAACAGGTAGAATTAAGCGATAAGGTTGTGTTGCTGGATGAAAAAGGAAAACAATTTACTTCGGTGGGCTTTTCCGAATATATTTCCAAAAAGCTAATGGGATCGCATAAGCGCATGATTTTTGTAGTAGGAGGACCTTACGGCTTCTCCGAACGGGTATATAGTCGTGCCAATAATAAAATATCCCTGTCGGCAATGACCTTTTCACATCAAATGATCCGGTTGATCTTTGTAGAACAACTGTACAGGGCCATGACCATTCTGAAGGGCGAGCCGTATCACCACGAATAAAACACGAGCAAGAGCATCAATTAAAAGTATAAAATGGAAGAAAAAACCAAGGCGAGTCAGCCACTGATTGATTCGTTAAAATCAAAATCTATTATCTTCGTACTCCTCCTGGTCCTGGCGACCGGAGTAGTATGCAGCCTTTTTTATCAGCATTCACCCAAGCATGCCATTGCCATTGCTCCCTTTCAAAAAGAACTTTTTGCGAAGGAGAAGCTGGCGGCCAAAACCATCAATGCGTTGAATGATATCATCATTCACTCCTCCACCGATTCGCTGATTCATTATCCTTTTACGAATAATGATATTTCGTATTATGTGTTTGAAAAAAATGAAATGGTCTTCTGGTCGGATAATCAATTGGATGTCAGCAGTATTTCGTTGCCGGACTCTACCGACTGGCATTTTGTACAGCTGCCCAATGCCTATTGTGTCAGCCGCTTACTGTCCTTTGAAAACCGGAAAATACTCGCCCTGATTACCATTAAGAATAATTATCCCTATGAAAATGCCGAGCTAAACAATAGCTATGCCTCCGGATTTAATTTGGATAAGCATGTGCAGATAGTTAGAGGGAGTGAATCGGATAAACTGGCTGTCTTTTGTTCGCACGGCAGCTATTTGTTCACGCTGGCGGAGCCCAAATCGCCAGTCTTTAATGAAACAATAGGAGACCTTGGATTGACAGCTTTCGCCCTGGCCTTTTTGATTTTCTTTATCCTCTATGCCCGTTTCCCGAACCTGATTCATAAAAAGACGATTACCATGGCTACCTGCCTGGAATTGGCAGGGGGTGTGGGGATTCTGACAGGGTTGTGCCTGTACTTTAATGTGCCGTCGTTGCTTTTCTGGAGTAAGCTGTTTTCACCATTCCAGTATGCTTCCAACCCTGTACTGGCATCTATCAGTCATCTGACTGTGGCTACGGGCTATTTCCTGGCTACAATATATTTGTTTTACATATATGCCGAGACCGATAAATATAAGAACATGACCAGCCGGCTGCTCTTGCTGTTGATCTATATTCTCTATTTTGTATTGGTTTACTATTTACTGAGAGGGCTTATTTACAATTCAAACATCCAGATAAGTATCCTTCAGTTTAAAGATTTCTCGGTACTCAGTATCTGGATCCATTTCCTGATGCTTTTATGGGGATTGGGACTGGCGTTGCTGTTTTTCAAAACACACATGTGGTTCAAAAAGAATCAGCTGTTGAGATTTACGTTTGTGGTTGAATTGTTCAGTGCCATATTGATGTATTTCGGCTGCCGGATGATCTCACCTGAAGATTCAGTGCGGGTCAGCTTCTCTTTTCTGATTCTGAGCACTTCGTTCTATTTGCCTTATTTATTTCCTAAATATAAGAATATCTATGGTTTTGTGGCCTGCTGGGTATTGGTCTTTACACTCTTTATCGTATGGAATTCATTTACTATCAACAAAGTTAAACGGTTTGATAAGTTTAAAGTCCTGGCTCAGAATATCTCGGTAAACGGCAACAGTGGAAATGACAGGATGGCCGATATCCTGCTTGAAGAGTTGGATGTCCATATCCAGAACGACACCAGGATCGGGCGGCTGGTAGCGAAGCATGATACCTTGACAGCTGCGAACGACTATCTGGATAAAACCTATCTGAGAGGATTCTGGAACAAATATGATGTAAGGCTTAACGTGACCAAGGTGAATACCAGCCTATACAAGGAATACCTGCAATACATGACCAATGTTGGCTCCAGACTAAAGAGCACGCATTTTTACAGCATTCCGGCCAATGAAAACAACATTACCTATATCGGTGTATTTCAGTCCGATTATGTGCGTACTGATTCTCTGTTCTTTTTCATGGAGTTTTATCCCCGGCATAATTTTAAAAGCTATAGCTTTCCGAATCTATTGATTGCCTCCACCCCGGATATTCAGACGCAGCTGGATATTGCCGTTGCCAAGTATGAAAAACAGAAACTGGTTTATTCATCGGGAAAAATGAATTACTCCCAGGATATAGGCTGGATCCCCAACCAGCAGCCTGATTATTATTCGTTCAGGTACCAGGGGCATAAACATTATGTCTATTCCCCGAATGATAATACCCACATTGTCATCACAGAACTTCAGATACACCGCAGGCTGGCTTACCTGCTCTATTTTATCTATTTTTTCCTGGCAGTATATACGATCTGCTGCTTTTTTGTCTGGGGCTTTTTAATCAATACCCGGAAAGAAAAATTCAGGCTGGGGTTGACTGCTAAGTTCCAATATGCATTTATTGCCCTTTTGATTATTAGCTTTATCGGGATCTTCTTTGTATCGGTGAATTTCATACAGAAAAAGTATCAGGAGGAACAGATTGCAAACCTGGAGAGTAAAAAAAGTTATATCCAAAAAGCCTTGCAGGACAGGTATTACTGGAACCAGGACCTCAATGCGATCAACACACAGGCTTTAAACCTGGATTTGCAGGATCTGTCGTATATCTATCATACCGATATTCATGTTTACAACAACAAAGGAGTACTTGTAGGCAGTTCCCAACCGATCATATTCTATAAAAATCTGATCAGCAACCGGATATCGCCAACTCCTTTTTTCTCTGTAAATTCGACCATGAACCAATATGAGCATATAGGCCGGTTAGATTACCTGACAGGGTATACTGATTTTAATAATGGCGATTTTATGCAGATCGGGTATATTGCTATCCCGCAATTCTTCAGCCAGGATGAAATACGGAATGAAATAGAGAGCTTTCTGGCCGTCATTATACAGATTTACCTGATCATTGTGGTTCTGGCTATCTTAATCAGTTTATTTATCGGCAAACAACTGTCGGCACCCCTGATCATGCTCGAAAATAAATTGAAAGAGATGCGTTTGGGGAGCAGGAATGAAAAAATCGATTATACCCAGAATGATGAAATCGGTCAACTGGTGATTCAATACAACCGAACGATTGACGAGTTGGAACAAAGTGCCAAGCTACTTGCAAAATCCGAACGGGAATCAGCCTGGAAATCAATGGCAAGACAGGTGGCGCATGAGATAAACAATCCGCTTACCCCCATGAAGCTGAGTATCCAGCAATTACGCCGTACAAAGAAGCTGAACGATGAAAGGTTTGATGATTACTTTGAAAAATCGACCACCATGTTGGTAGAACAAATCGACAACCTTTCAAGGATAGCAGGAACTTTTTCAAACTTTGCACGTATGCCTGAAGCCAGTTTTGAAAAGGTGGATATTGCTTCAAAGTTATATTCGGTGGTCCAATTGTTTATGAATAACTTTGAACATATCCAGATTGAATATGCCGGAAAAGATAAAGACGTGTTTGTGTATGCCGACCCCGAGCAACTGGTGCAGGTGTTTAATAACCTGTTGAAAAATGCCATACAGGCTATTCCTGAAGAAAGGGATGGAGAGATACGGATCAATCTGGAGGAAAGCCCCGAAGAGGTCATTATTGAAATAACCGATAACGGGATAGGTATTGAGGTTGATGCTCAGGATAAACTATTCGTGCCTAATTTCACTACCAAAACCACCGGAATGGGGTTAGGACTTGCCATTGCCAAGAACATTGTGGAACTGTCGGGTGGAACCATTTCGTTTACAACGACTCTTAATGAGAGTACTACTTTCATACTGAAATTGCCAAAGGCTTTGTAAAGACTGGTTATGTTATGGAGGGGATTGTTGAGAGTTTCAGTATCCGCGGGTTTGCGGCAATAAATTTATTGGCAGTATCATATCCCTGTTTATAAATAGCTTCATAGGCCTCAAAGCTAAACTCATGATATTCTTCAATAGAGTTTGGTTCGATAAGATACCTGCAAAGCTCCCGTCCCGGTTTTGAATTCTGATGTTGCATAGCCCTGATGGAGTACGCCAGGGTATCAGTAGGTTTGTTTAATTTGGAGGGGATTTTATGGGGAACAACATCCACGCCGATTATCGTACGGCAGTTATTCTCTATGGCCTGGGCTGGCATATTATTTAATAAACCACCATCCACAAAATATGCTTTTCCTTCTTTCACTGTTTCAAATACCCCGGGAATACTGGCAGAGGCACATACCCATTTGTTCAGCTCGTTTCCGGAATGCATGATTTCCCATTCCCCGCTATTCAGGTTGACAATACAAATGTGCAATTTCTTGTGAAGCTTTTCGAATGAGTTATGAGGAATCATCTCTTCCATCAGTTTACTTAACGAGTTGTGAGTAGACAGCCCTGATTTCAAAAAGGTAGCCGTAAAGGTCAACAATTTGGTGAATTTATACAATTTATCGTCCTTGATCATTTGCAACATATCAGCAGGCGAGTAACCGGCAGCATACAATGCCCCGACAATCGCACCCATGCTTGAACCGGCAATATGGGTGGGAGAGATTCCATTTTCTTCCAGCGACTGAATTACTCCGATATGCGCAAAGCCTAAGGCACCACCACCACTTAAACATAATCCCAATGCATCATTCCGAGAGGAAGAATTAAACAAGTCTTTAATCATTTTCATACGAAACATTTTTTTAGGGTTAAATTAGTTTATATCTTGTGCCTCTATTTGTTAATGGAATAAAAACTTTCACGGGATACTCCTTATAAACGATAAATTGACCTATTTTTGTAAGACAGTACAGTCTGTTTTTGTTTCTATCTTTTTACAAGTGATGAAGATACGGCAAATATATTAAAAATTCAGTTCAATAACATAATTTATTCTATTATGAAACGTTTCAACCTGTTATTTATTTTGACATTATGTGTAAATTCTCTATTCGCAGGTCTGCTTTACGATATTACCGATGGTAAATTTAAAGTCAAGACGGTTGATATTCCAAGATCGATGAACGATGGCGAGCATTATACGTTGATGGTGAACGAAAAGGCCATCGTAAAGTACAGTTATAAAACCGGGGCTACGGTGGATACCCTGTTCAGTGTTTACAGGTTGAAGAATTCGCCCATCAAAAAGATATCGGGATATGAATTCAGTCCCAATGAAGCCCGGATGTTGGTGTACACCAATGTCAAGAAACGCTACCGTCGTACTTTTACTGCCGATTATTATGTTCTGGATGTGAAAAGGCATGAATTGCAGGAGTTGTCGGAAAACGGACCACAGGAAGTTCCCCTTTTCTCACCCGATAGCCGGTATGTTGCATTTGCCAGGAATAATAACCTGTTCATGAAGAAGCTTGATTTCAATACCGAAAGTGCTATAACCAAGGATGGCCAGGCTGGGAATATCATTAACGGGACTCCTGACTGGGTGTACGAAGAAGAATTTGTGAAAACACGTTATTTTGAATGGAGCCCGGATAGTAAATTACTTGCTTTTGTCAGGTTTGATGAAACGAAAGTTCCCCAGTATTCCTACATTCAATATCAAGACGAGGCAGCTGACAAGGATAAACTGAATTTATATCCTACCATTGTTCAGTTTAAATATCCAAAGGCAGGTGAAAATAACTCCAAAGTAAGTGTCTGCGTATACGATGATTACTACAAGTCCATTAAAACCATGAAATTGAGTGATGAGAATGAGGACTTCTATATCCCGGGCATCAAGTGGACTAATGCCGTTGATCAACTGGCAATTTTTAAACTGAACCGCAATCAGAACAGGTTGGAAATGCTGATGGCTAATCCAAGGTCAACGCTCACCAAAGTAGTGTTGCGTCATGACGATAAGTGTTATGCTGATTATGAAAATATGAATTTTATCCATTTCTCGACCGATAACCAGTCTTTTATCGGAGTTAGCGAACAGGATGGCTATCGTCATATTTACCAGTATAATATCAATGGTACGGTTATCAGACAACTGACCAAGGGAAAATGGGATGTAACCGATGTCTATGGGTTTGACGAAAAGAAACAGGTTGTGTATTTTCAATCGGCTGAAATTTCACCACTGCAACGCGATGTTTACGCTGTGGATGTTAAAGCCAGAAGGACAAGGCTTACCGATGGAAAAGGAACTCATAACGGGTATTTCAATGCTACTTTTACTTCCTTTGTTGATAACGCTTCCAGTGTGGAAGTTCCAAATGTCCTGACACTCCGGGCAAATAACGGATCCTCTATCCGTCAGCTGGAGAACAATGCCACGTTGGCTTCAACCTTCAAGGCTTTAAATCTACCGAAGAAAGAGTTTTTCAGTTTTACCACTTCCGAAAACATAAAGCTGAATGGCTGGATTCTAAAGCCTGCTGATTTTGACGCCAATAAAAAATATCCTGTATTGATGGTTCAATATAGTGGCCCTGATTCACAGCAAGTACTTGATAAATGGGCCATCGACTGGGAATACTACCTGGCCTCCCAAAATTATGTTGTAGCTTGCGTGGATGGCCGTGGTACAGGTGCCCGCGGATCTGAATTCCGCAAATGTACTTATGAGCAACTGGGAATCCTGGAAACAAAAGATCAGGTGGAAGCGGCTAAATACCTGGGTCAACAAACCTACATAGATAAAGACCGTATCGGCATTTGGGGCTGGAGTTATGGAGGCACCATGACCCTCATGTGTATGACTACCGGGGAAAAAGTATTCAAAGCAGGAATAGCAGTAGCTCCTGTTACCGACTGGCGGCTTTATAATACTGCTTATACCGAACGTTTCATGCGCCGTCCACAGGAAAATTTCAAAGGATATGATGTCTCATCGGCATTACAACGTGCTGATAAGTTACAGGGTGCCTTATTGCTGGTTCATGGAACTGCTGATGACAACGTACATACCCAGAATACCCTGTTGTATATCGATAAATTAGTTGCAGCCGATAAACAGTTCGAAATGCAATTGTATTCCGATAAAAACCACAGCATCTTAGGCAAACAAACCCGCCGCCATCTGTACACCCGTATGAGTGATTTTTTAATGAAAAATTTATAGTCAATTTCTATACGGATTGTTTTATAAATATAGCCTTATTATATGTTTTAAAACAGTATTTAGAGCCTAAATCCGGCTTCTTTTGCAATGTATACTGGGATAAAAAGTATTAACTTTGTGCTTCGAAATTAGATAAAAAATATATAAAATCCATTTATTAATTAAACTCATTTTTATGAACACTGAAAAGAAAAATTACGCGTTGCCCATTGCAATGATGTTTGCATTGTTTTTTATGATTTCATTTGTAACGGGGCTTCCTAGTCCAATGGGAGTCATTGTCGCAAAACAATTTGGAGCTTCAAACTTTGAATCGCAGTTAGGATTTCTCGCTAACTTTTTAGCGTATGCCTTTATGGGAATTCCCGCAGGTATTATGTTAAAGAAATTTGGGTATAAGACAACAGCATTGGCAGCCATTTTAGTTGGTTTTGTCGGTGTGGGCGTTCAGTACTTCTCAGGAGTGGCTGGAAGTTTCTCTGTTTATTTAACAGGAGCTTTTATTTGCGGTTTTTCAATGTGTATGTTGAATACGGTTGTAAATCCTATGCTTAACACCCTGGGTGGTGGAGGTAATTCCGGAAATAAGTTATTACAGTTCGGTGGTTCTATCAATTCTATCGGTGCAACGATTACCCCCATGTTGGTCGGTTACCTGATGGGAGCGGCTGCCGGTCGTACAATCGAAAAAGCAAATCCGGCACTTTTCCTTGCTATGGGAATTTTTGCATTGGCATTTGTGGTTTTATACTTTGTTGATATACCTGAACCTCACCGGGAAACAGAAACTGAGAGAAAGACAAAACATACTCACAGCCCGCTTTCTTTTCGTCACTTCACTTTGGGTGCCATTGCCATTTTCATTTATGTAGGTATCGAAATCGGAATTCCAAGTACTGCGAATCTTTTTATGACAGCTTCAAGTACGGCTTCAAATGTCGGTCTTGGTCTGGACGCAACAACTGCCGGAAGTATTGTTGGGGTATATTGGTTGTTGATGTTGGTTGGCCGTTTGATCGGTGCTTCTATCGGAACTAACGTATCCAGTAAAACAATGATGATTTCTGTATCATCCCTTGGTTTGCTTTTTATCTTACTGGCCATAATCTGTCCTATTTCTTTATCAATTACGCTCCCTATCCTGTTGACTAAAGTACCTGTCAGTATCATGTTCCTTGTTTTATGCGGATTATGTACTTCCATTATGTGGGGCAGTATTTTCAACCTGGCAGTAGAAGGACTTGGAAAATACACTGCATCAGCTGCCGGTATCTTTATGGTCATGGTTTGTGGTGGTGGAATAGTTCCGCTTCTTCAGGGGTTTGTATCCGATCATTTAGGATATATGAATAGCTATTGGGTTATGTTTATCTGCCTGGGCTATATGTTATTCTATGGTTTAATCGGGTCAAAGAATGTTAATAAAGATATTCCCGTTGAATAAAAGTCTGAAAATGATTTATTTTTATTATTAAAAACAACATATTTAAATTTATATTATGGAAAAGCCATATGTTATAGGCATGGATATGGGTGGTACAAATACCGTTTTTGGTATTGTGGATACCCGTGGAACTGTTATCTCAAAGAGTGCTATCAAAACTTCAACCCACACAGATGTAAATCTGTATATTGATGATATTTATGTTGAACTCAGTAAACTGATTGATGCAGTCGGTGGGATTGATAAGATCAAAGGAATTGGTGTAGGTGCCCCGAATGGTAACTATTATACCGGCAATATAGAATTTGCCCCGAATCTTCCCTGGAAAGGTGTTATTCCTTTTGCAAGCCTGATGGCAGATAGATTTGGTATCCCAACTGCATTAACCAATGATGCGAATGCTGCAGCTGTTGGCGAAATGACTTATGGTGCAGCCCGTGGAATGAAGAACTTTATCATGATTACCCTGGGAACAGGCGTAGGAAGTGGAATTGTTATTGATGGAAAAGTAGTCTATGGTCACGATGGTTTCGCCGGTGAATTGGGCCATGTGATAGTCATGCGCAACAATGGTCGTACCTGTGGCTGCGGTCGTTCCGGTTGTCTTGAGGCTTATGCATCAGCTACCGGTGTAGCCCGTACAGCCCGTGAAATCCTGGAATCCAGCACTAAAAGCAGTCTGTTACGTAATATCCCCATGACGGATATTACTTCGAAAGATGTATTTGATGCTGCCATGGATGGTGATGAAATTGCAAAAGAAATCTTTAATTTTACAGGCAGAATCTTAGGCGAAGCCTTTGCTGATTTTGTTACTTTCAGTGCTCCTGAAGCTATTATTCTTTTTGGCGGACTTTCAAAAGCCGGTGATCTTATTTTAAAACCGATTGTTGAAAACATGGAAAAAAACTTGCTGAATATCTGGAAAGGTAAAGTGAAAGTCCTGTTCTCCGATCTGAAAGAAGCTGATGCAGCCGTATTGGGTGCAAGTGCTTTGGCATGGGAGATTTAATTGCATTAAACATTGAATATTGAGCATTATGCTTTAATGTTTGACTTTTATAAATAAAAAAACCTTTCCGAATTATCTGGAAAGGTTTTTTTTATATCTCAATACTCAATACTCAATGCTTGATGCTATTTAGTGGAATAAGTTTAAGAAGCTCCTGGGTACTGATGTCTCGAAACTCACAATCTCAGTGGTCACCGGATGATAAAAGGCTATTAACCGTGCATGCAATCCCATACGGCCTATCGGGCTAGTCTCGGCACCATATTTCTTATCGCCTATGATCGGGTGACCAATTTCCTGCATGTGAACACGAATCTGGTTTTTACGGCCTGTTTCAAGTTCTAATTCAAGCAAGGTGTAGTTCTCATTCGATTTTATTTTCCGGTAGTGGGTGATAGCCTGTTGTCCTCCGTTGTCCGACTCGCTTGAATGGATCTTTAATGACCGTTCATTCTCCGATAGCCAGGTTACTATGGTATCCTCTTCTTTTTCCACAACGCCTTCCACTACGGCCACATATATGCGGCGGGTAATGATCCGGTGCCAGTTCTCCTGAAGTGTTTGTTGCACTTCACGGTTTTTTGCAAACATAATCACTCCGGAGGTTTCCCGGTCCAGGCGGTGAACTGTATAAATACGGTTCGAAGGAGAGCTTTTCTTCACATGGTTTTTTAGGATGGAGAAAGCAGTTGTTTCTTCACTGTCCCCGGCAATCACGGTGAGCAATCCTTCTTTCTTTTCAACCACGATTAGGTATTCATCTTCAAATAATATCTTCAGTTTCGGGTGTTTCAGCTCAATGTTTCCACGTGAACTATTCACTGCCACCAGGTCGTTTGGTTGAAGCATTTGATTGAATAAGGTGGTAATCTTACTATTTACCATAATCTGACGATGTGCCAGCAATGATTTTACAGAGTTGCGGCTCATTCCTCCCATCTTGGCCAGAAGGAAAGTCATTAATTCTATGGGTTCGGTTGCTTTTAACCGAGTTTCTCTTGGAGGTGGTACTGCTTTAGGTTTATGTCTCATTTTTTTATATTTCGTGTTCTGCGTTCCGCGTTCCGTGTTCCGTGTTCCGCATTTTGCGTTAAAGTATTACCTTTAACTTATTTATTATTCCTTGTTATTTTATTATGTAAACGTGATCAACTCAATTCACTGAATCAGCCAATCAACCACTTCACTGCATTCATAGCTGCATTTTCGCCATCTACTGCCGATGAAGTAATTCCCCCCGAGTAGCCTGAACCTTCTCCTGCCGGGAAAAGTCCGGTAATCTCAGGATGCATGCCTGTTTCAACCTCACGGGGAATGCGTACTGCTGATGATGAACGGGTTTCTACACCCACTACAACAGCATCATTGGTCAGAAATCCCTGCATCTTACGATCGAACTTTTTAAACCCTTCGCGCAACCTGGAAGATATATTCTCAGGTAACCAAAAGTGTAAAGGCGATGATATCAGGCCGGGCAGATACGAACACTCGGGCAAATCAGCACTGAGTTTACCTCGTACAAAGTCACCCAGCCGTTGCGCGGGAGCTACTTGCCCCTGGCCGCCATTGTTGGTAAAAGCCATCCGTTCCACCGATTGCTGGAATTTAAGACCTGCTAAAGCACCATATGGAAGATACTCTTCCGGGATATCTTCCGGACGTATTTCAACCACAATGCCTGAGTTGGCATAAGGGGAATTCCGTTGTGAGGCGGACATTCCATTCACTACAATTTCGTTGTTGCCACTTCCGGCAGGTACAATATGACCTCCGGGACACATACAGAATGAATAGACCCCCCGTTCGTTCACCTGATCCACCAAACTGTAATTGGCGGCAGGAAGGTATTCACTGCGCGTCTCGCTGTGGTATTGGATCTTATCAATCAGTGATTGTTTGTGTTCGACGCGTACACCCATGGCAAATCCTTTTGGTTCAAGCTTAATGCCTTGCTTATCCAGCATCTCGTAAACGTCATGTGCTGAATGACCGGTGGCTAAAATCAGAGTGTTGGCAGTAAATACACTTCCATCGGTGGTTTTACAGCCGGTAACCTTGTTGTTCTCCAACAGTATCTCTGCCAGCTTTTGTCCAAAATGGATCTCTCCACCACAGGAAATGATGGTTTTGCTTATATTGGCAATAACCACCGGCAGCTTATCCGAACCGATATGAGGATGTGCTTCGTACAGGATGTTGTCGTTGGCTCCATGGAAATGAAAAACGTCCAGGATGTTTTGGGTATTCCCTTTCTTTTTTGACCGGGTATATAGTTTCCCATCCGAAAAAGTACCGGCACCTCCTTCACCAAAACAGTAGTTGGAATCAGGATCGATGCCATTGTTTCTGTGTAGTTGTGCAATATCGACCTTGCGTTCGGTTGTATGTTTACCCCGTTCCAGGATGATGGGCTTAAATCCGGATTCGATCAGTTTTAATGCTGCAAACAATCCTGCAGGTCCCGCTCCGATAATCAATACGGGAGTTTTACCGGCCACGTTTTGATAGTCAAAAGTAGGATTGACATGCTCAGGAGGTATTTCATCCCAGTATACCTCTACAGTCACTATTACTTTGGGCAGATAGGCGCGTGAATCGATCGATTTCCGTATCGTTCTGATCCTGTTAATACTCTTTGGAGAAATCTCCAATTTGTCAGCCACTTGTTTCGCAAGCAGATCCTCTTTGAAAGCCTGCTCAGGCGTAAGTGTCAGTTGAATCTCGTTATGCATATAGTCAGATAATTATCTTTGTTTTCAAATAAAGTGCAAAGATACACAATTAATCAATCATACGCATTCGGGTATGTCCGGGTAGGTGTAAAGATACCCTGAATAATCCCATGGAATCAACTGATGAAGGTCTCCGGGATGAATCAGTAGCATTTCGCCTGTCATTAACCTCAAACCTTTCAAACCTCAAACTTTTCAAACCCTTTAAACCCTAAATTCTTCAACCGCGCAACCTGGAACGCAGAAACGAAAGAGTTTCAAGTACTATAAAATAAAAAATCCGCTATAAAGTTTATTTATAGCGGATTAATATTCAGTCAGTGATCCGGAAGGGATTCGAACCCTTGGCCTTCGCCTTAGAAGGGCGTTGCTCTATCCAGCTGAGCTACCAGACCAAATAATTGATATACAAGACGTAATATCCAATTAAACCCTTTAAAGATGTTCCCGGTTTAAAAGCGTATTATTAAATTTGAGCTGCAAAAGTAGTCCTTTTTTTGGTAAGAAACAACAGTTTTACCTAAAAAAGGGGAAAGACACCGATTATTTGGGGAAAAAACGCTAATTTTGTAAACTGAAAAATAAGATTAATTAAACATTACTCAGAACGATGAAGGTATTAAAATTCGGCGGAACATCCGTAGGTTCAGTCAATGGCATATTAAGTGTAAAAAAGATTGTAGAGGCACAGGACGAACCGGTTATTGTAGTGGTGTCGGCTCTCTCGGGAATTACCGACCAGCTTTACAGCATTGCCAAGTTAGCCTGCGATGGTGATAAAAAGTATCTGGAGGATTACGAACACATGTTTTCACGCCATGTGGACATGATAGACGGGGTGATTGCCATAGAACTAAAAGATGATGTCCTGAAACAGGTGCAGTTGTTGTTTAACGACTTGTCCAATATCTTCCGCGGAGTATTCCTGATTAAGGATATTTCTACTAAAATCATCGATACCATTGTCAGTTACGGAGAATCAATATCCTCTATCATTGTATCGGCTGCTATAACCGAGGCGGTGCATTTCGACTCCAAAACATTTATCAAAACTGAAAATCAATTCGATAAACACATCGTTGATTTTGAGAAGACTAATGCACTCATCAGGCAGCATTTTGAAAATGCACCCCGGATCTGTGTCTGCGGCGGGTTTATATCTACGGATTCAACCACCAATTTTATAACCAATTTAGGACGTGGAGGCTCCGATTATACGGCAGCCATCATTGCTGCTGCCCTGCATGCGTCTATCCTTGAAATATGGAGTGATGTCGATGGATTTATGACTGCCGACCCACGGATTATCAATAATGCCTATGTCATTGAAAAACTAAGCTTTATTGAAGCCATGGAACTTTGCAACTTTGGGGCTAAAGTGATTTATCCTCCTACTATATTCCCTGTATTCCATCAGAATATACCTGTCAAAATAAAAAACACCTTTAATCCCAAAGCCGAAGGTACTTATATCTCCCGAGAAAAGACCGGTGAGGCAGGCAAGGCTATAAAAGGGATTTCTTCCATCAATGATACTTCCCTGATTACTGTACAAGGGCTTGGAATGGTCGGAGTGATCGGGGTAAATTCCAGGATATTCAGGGTGCTGGCTATAAGCGGCATCTCAGTCTTTATGGTTTCTCAGGCTTCATCGGAAAATACTACTTCCATTGGGGTTCGAAATGCCGACAGTGCGTTGGCTGTTGAGGTATTACGCAAAGAATTTGCGTATGAAATAGGACAGGGTGAAATCAATGAGATTTTTTCGGAAGATGACCTGGCTACGGTAGCTATCGTTGGGGACAATATGAAACGAACTCCGGGTATTGCCGGAAAGTTGTTCGGGACACTTGGACGCAACGGGATCAATGTGGTTGCCTGTGCACAGGGAGCATCCGAAACGAATATTTCATTTGTCACCGACCGTAAATCTCTGCGCAAGGCGTTAAACGTGATTCACGATTCATTCTTCCTGTCGGAATACCAGGTGCTGAATATCTATGTTGCCGGGATTGGGACAGTAGGTGGGAGCTTGTTGAACCAGATAAAAAAACAACAGGAGCTGCTTATGTCGCAAAACGGGCTGAAACTGAATGTTGTGGGCATAGCTTCGAGTAAAAAAATGTTGTTCTCACGCGAAGGGATTGACCTGGATCATTATGCAGAAGAACTTAAAAATAATGGTGTTGATGCATCCCCGGAACTTATATGCCAGGAAATTCTGCACTTGAATATATTTAATTCAGTATTTGTGGATTGCACGGCTAATTCCCAAATCTCCGATTTGTATCATACCCTGTTGCAAAGTAATATCTCGGTGGTTGCTGCCAATAAAATCGCAGCATCCTCTTCGTATGAAAACTATATAAACCTGAAGGAAACAGCCCGTAAAAGAGGAGTGAAGTTTTTGTTCGAAACGAATGTCGGAGCAGGGTTGCCCATTATCAATACGATGAATAACCTGATTAACAGCGGTGATCACATTCAGAAAATGGAAGCAGTACTATCAGGAACTCTCAATTTTATATTCAATACCATCAGTGAGGAGATCCCGCTAAGCAAGGCTATCCTGATGGCCAAGGAAGCCCGGTTTGCAGAGCCTGATCCACGAATTGACCTGAGTGGGAAAGATGTGATCAGAAAGCTGGTTATCCTGGCTCGTGAAGCAGGATATAAAGTGGAACAAAGCGATGTGATCAAGAACCTATTTATCCCGGATAAGTATTTTTCCGGCAGCCTGGATGATTTCTGGAAAACAGTACCTGAATTGGATGCTGATTTTGAACAAAAACGTAAAGCACTTGCGGCTCAGGGAAAACGCTGGCGATTTGTAGCCACTATGGAAAACGGTATCTGTGAAGTAGGCCTGCGTGAAGTGGATAACCTGCATCCGTTCTACGATCTGCAGGGAAGCAATAATATCATTCTCATCACTACCGAACGGTATAACGAGTACCCAATGATGATCAAGGGATATGGGGCAGGGGCAGGAGTTACTGCTGCCGGAGTCTTTTCTGATATTATGAGCATTGCCAATATCCGATAACATTCATATGAACCTGCTGCATAAAATACTTACTGGATTGTTCCTCTGTTTTTGGCTCATGGCCTGTACGAAGCAAAGCCCTCAAACTCCTTCAAACAAAGGTCACGTAGCCGATAAAAATACAGTTTCGTTACTTGCCATCAATCAAAATCTGGCAAAGAAAGAAGACAGCCTGCTTAAAAAGTTCGCTCTTCAACAGGACAAAACATTCCGGAAAAGTCAATTAGGCTTTTGGTATAAGATATATCCTGTGGGATCTGGATCCGTAGTGAAGGATTCTGTCATTTGTAAGTTCTCCTGCAAAGTTTTGTCTTTAGCCGGGAAAGTGCTTCAGGAGGAGCACAAACAAATCGTCATAGGAAAAAAACAGGCGCTTACCGGATTGGAAGAAGGCTTAAAACTAATGCATAAAGGCGATAGTGCCACGATTATTGTCCCATGGTACCTGGCGTACGGGATGAAAGGAAATGGTCCTGCCATTCCTGCGTATACTTCTATTATTTACAAGGTAAAAGTACTCAATTAATTTTTTGAGATATAGGCATTTATTATTTTATTTCACTAAATAGTAAACTACATATCTTATAACTTTATTTATTTTCTTAACTTTTGATTGTCATTATTTAATCGGATATTTGTATAAAAATAAACTACTGATATGAAACGGATTTCTTATCTATTTTTTCTGATTTTCCTTGCTTCTATTTTTGCTTCATCTTGCAGCAGTACTAAGACTTACGCACAATTACTGAATGAAGAACAGGATTTAATTGATGGATTTATTAAACGAAACAATATACTGGTTGTTTCAACTTTCCCGACAGATACCCCTTGGGTGAAAGACGGAAGAGATATTTATGTACTGATAAAAACGAGCGGTTTGTATTTTCACCTGATCAACCCGGGAGATTCTTCCAAAGTAAAAGACAACCCCGATACTTTAGTCCTGAAAAATAAGGTGGTTCCACGTTTCAAGCAATACACACTGGGAGTTCCTTCCGATACAATCAGTAACTGGTCAACAATTGATTATCCATTTCCGGCTACTTTTGTGTATGGTGATCTGACCATGTCCTGTAAAGCTTTTCATGAAGCTGCCTTTTATATGAAAAGAAATAACTCCGAAGCTAAACTGATTGTCCCTTCCAAAATCGGATTTAATGCTGATATGATGAGCGTTACTCCATTGGGATTTGATCTTAAAATTAAAATTCAAAAATAAGTTCCTTCAATAAGTCTGCATTTCTAAACCAGACTTTAAGCAGCTACTCAAATCATTTGTTTAACCATTTTCATACATGACACTTATCAAATCTATTTCAGGTATTCGCGGTACTATGGGCGGACCTGTTGGTGATGGATTAAATCCATTGGATATTGTTCGTTTTACGGCAGCTTATGCCACTCAAATCAAAGAAAACCATACGGAGTCTACTAAAATTGTTGTGGGTCGAGATGCCCGCATCTCCGGCGAAATGGTGAATCAGGTAGTAATAGGTACCTTATTGGGCATGGGTTTCGATGTCGTGAATATCGGAATGGCAACTACCCCTACCACCGAATTGGCAGTGACTATGGAAAAGGCAGCAGGGGGAATCATCCTGACGGCAAGCCATAATCCTAAACAATGGAATGCATTGAAGCTGTTGAATGAAAAGGGCGAGTTTTTAAATGCCCTGGAAGGTGAGAATGTATTGAAAATAGCATTCGAAGAAAGTTTTATATTTTCACCGGTTGATGAAATAGGTAAGCTGACTGAAGATTTTTCCTATACCCAAAAACATATTGAAAGCGTCTTGAAACTCGACCTGGTCGATGTAGAGGCTATTAAAGCTGCAAATTTCAAGGTGGCTGTCGATTGTGTTAATTCAGTGGGAGGAGTCGTTATACCGGCTCTGTTGACCGCTCTGGGCGTAACTAAAGTAGAGAAACTCTATTGTGAACCTAACGGACAATTCCCTCACAACCCGGAACCACTGCCTGAACATCTGACGGAGATCTCTTCCCTCATGACTACCGTGAAGGCTGATGTAGGGTTTGTAGTTGATCCTGATGTAGACAGGCTGGCTATCATTTGTGAAGATGGAAGTATGTTCGGCGAAGAATACACCCTGGTTTCCATTGCAGATTACGTACTTCAACATACCCCGGGGAATACAGTCTCGAACCTGAGCTCTACCCGCGCTTTAAGAGATGTGACTGCTAAGTACGGCTGCACCTATACGGCTGCTGCTGTTGGAGAGGTTAATGTTGTTGCGGCTATGAAAGCCACTCATGCCATTATCGGGGGAGAAGGCAATGGAGGGGTGATTTATCCTGCCAGCCATTACGGAAGGGATGCTTTGGTTGGTATTGCATTATTCCTGACTCACCTGGCTAAATCAAAGCTCGCGGTATCAGCCTTACGTAAGACTTATCCGGAATACTATATCTCTAAAAATAAAATCCAATTAACGCCTGCTATCAATGTAGACGATATCTTGAAGACTATCAAGGAATCCTATAAACAATATGAAGTCAATGATATTGACGGGGTGAAGATTGATTTCCCGACTGGTTGGGTTCATTTGCGCAAATCCAACACCGAACCGATTATCCGTATTTACTCTGAAGCGCGTACTCCTGAACAGGCCGAAGGATTTGCTACTGCGATCATCGAAGAAATTAAACGTATTGCCAATATCTGATACAACAGGTAATTACTAAAAACAAAAAGGACTGATTCAGATATGAATCAGTCCTTTTTGTTTTTGGTGTTCCGGTTGAACTTTTACTTCTTTACTGTTGCTGCCGGATTCTTTATTGCAGGCTTTACGGCAATGGGTAGTGGCGCCGGCGTCTTGACATGGTTTATAACAACAGGTGGAGCCGTAGAGGCAGCAGAAGTAGGCGCTGTGGATTTGGCGCTCTCATTCAGCGGGAAAATGCCCTGTGGGTTCTTTATCTTGTAATGCGTCATGGTCTCGTTCGATTCAAAGCCCATTCCGGTGATGATACGGGTTGACTGAGTGATCTTGATTAGTGTATCGGAATAAAACTTTTGTTCCCGTTGATTCCAGAATAGTTTTTCCGTTTCAAACAGTTCCCCTTGCAGATTCATGGCCCTTACTTTCCCGCGCAATATCCAGAGTTGTTCATTCTCATTGAACCGGGCATATTTGCTGGAAATATTAGCATCTACTTTCATGTTTGGATCAAATTTCTCAAAATAGATGCCATCCGGAAACTCCTGATAAGGCTGTAAAGATTTATCAAAAACATCCCAGCGTGTGGCAGTGATACGGTACCGCGTAATGCCTGAGTCGGAAATAATGGTAGTAACTTCTGTGGCATGTAGTTTCGGTAATTTCGTACGGTCTACAATTGCACCGATTTTATCCGGCTTTTCATTGTTGCACGAACCCAAAAACAATAAAAGCAATAAACCGGAAGCAATTTGTTTGCTTATAGCTAATGCTTTTAATTGTAAAATGTGTGACGTAAACCGTCTCATTTTAATCATTCTATATGTTTTGTTTACCGCTTGCGGTTAGAGTTTGCGTTTAAAGAACCAATGTTCATTAAATACAATATTCAGGTTTATTTTAAAATAATCTTCCCGTAGCATGTTGGTGTCTCCGATTTTACCATATTCCAACGAGGCGTTCAACATCGAAATTGAATTGGTGGCTTTGTTATACAGGGGTAGGCCAAGTCCGCAGGTTAAGCCGTAGTTCTTTGGTTGGGATGCTCCCGAAACATTGTAGTACGAATCACTTAAGTTGAAACCTGCACGATAGCGTATTCTGTCGGCAAATTTCCTGCCTGTTGGTTTTGGTTGGTATTCAGCTCCAATGGCTAATTTCGAACGGTTATTTAAATTCTCATCGTTCTTTTTAGTTTCCGGATCCCAGAAGAACTTCGTATCTTTCCAGGCTTGTAATGAATAATCGATTCCGATTGATATCTTTTTGTCGTATGTGTAATTTAATCCAAACCCATACATGGTAGGCAGTTCAAACTGATAACCCCGTGAGACGGTATCTGTCAGGACTCCCGAAGTGATTTTTGTGAAGTCCCCGTTCAGCTTTTGTTTTTGTTCGTAAATCAATCCCAGCGTTACATCATGCTTTTCATTAAAGGTAGTGTAATACTGTGCTCCCAGTCGAAACCTGAAGTTGTTGGCCCTGATGGTATTCACCTGTGTCGTGCCGGTAAAGCCGGTAGTCGATGCAAAGCTTACGTCGCGGTAGTTGTTAATCGTTCCATACATGTAGTAAGCATTGATACCAATAGACAAATGGTTGAACAGCTTTGCCGAGATTCCCATATAGACCTGGCTAAATCCGCCAGTGCCGATAAAACTCCGGGTAGAACTGATACTATCCATTTTCGCAGTGTTTGTCGGAATCAGATTAATGCTGTCCGAACTGAAATTATACCCTGCAAATGAGTATGGCAATAATCCCGCACTGAAACCCAATTTCTTTGACAATGGGAATTGCATGGTGATGTACTCTAAATTTGCATTAAAAGTATTATTCTTGCCGTTTTGATTCGAAAATCGGGATATTAATGCTGAACTTCCGATGTCAAACATGAAAGTCATGCTGTCCACGCTGCTGTATGAGGCCGGATTCACTGTATTTATGCTGGTGCTCGATCGGGAACCAATGGCTACGCCTCCAAGTGCCCGTTGCTCACCATTGTTTGTGTCACTGATATCTCCGTACCCAAACCGGGTGTAGGGGGAATTCGTATTGTTTTGACCGTTAGTGAACTGAGCGAAAATGATTGACGCAAGTACGAGAAGTAAAACCTTGTTTTTATACATTGTATAGGAGGATGCGGTTGAGGCCGATTAACACTAAATTTCGTTCTGCAAAGATGGCATTTTTTAGCTTGGTATCAAAGTAAAAAGTGCTACCACCTGTTAAAAAAGTAGAAAGTTGTGGATATTTAATTTTTAA
>Ga0302286_10000575_pt1 | contig 29889 bp, 26 predicted proteins | sample III_Fen_E2_3_FD_198765 | JGI IMG/M metagenome (GOLD analysis project Ga0302286, IMG submission 198765) | Peat permafrost microbial communities from Stordalen Mire near Abisko, Sweden - III_Fen_E2_3 | ecosystem: Environmental > Terrestrial > Soil > Wetlands > Permafrost | place: Sweden: Abisko...
TGGCTTCTGCAGCGGAACGATTATCCTTTGAATCAATTGTGGAAGCTCCCTTCCGTACCAGCGGAGGACACCGCATCCCACACTCCTCCACTTCCGTGCATTTGATAAAGGCTGCGTACTCACGCCCGATGACGTTGTAGTGTTGCGGCAGATGATAATCGCAGCCGGTGCAAATCTTTGCAGCCATATCACTCCACCGCCGATAAATAACCAGCCATGATAAAGCCACTCTCAACACGCGCCCAGCGTTCACCATCCATGGTGACGAAGCCAAGCACAGACACTGTCGCGCCTTTACGAAGCTTCCTCACCGCCATCGCATGATCGCTTGGAAGTTTACGTACACGAAGATGATTAACCGTCGTGGTATATTCGACCAGCTCGCTGGGGAGGGTGTCCAGCAGATACTCCACCCGGCAGTAACCGGAATCACCAGCTCGGCCAATCTCCGCCCAGCCGTTCTTGTCTACCGAGTACACATCCAGCGCGTCGCCACGCTCCATGCGGATTGTCACCGGCGCGTCTCCGGAGGGGCGCTCACGGATGTTGAGCCAGCTCTCCTCCGCCACATACACCACCATGCCTGTCGGTGACTGCTCCTCCTCGGCATTGGCAGCAGACACGATCAACAGCAAGGCAAGCATCACCACAATGGCAAGTGCCGTGACCGCGACGCAGATGCGGCTGGTGAACGGACGCATAATCACCTCTGTCATGGTGCGCATCCTGCGCTTCTCGGCGCGGCAACGTTGCCAGTATTTAAACAACATGAGATACACTCCTCTCGTTAGCGGGTCGGTGCATCAGGCAGCTGCTTGCAGCATTTGGCACAGATGCGCTTGCCCCGAAAGAGCGTCGTACCCTGCGTTTCCCCACAGAAGATGCAGCCAGGCGCATACTTGCGCAGGATGATCTGATCGTCCTCCGTGAAAATTTCAATCGAATCCTTCACATCGATGTTCAGCACATGGCGGAGTTCAATGGGAATTACGATACGACCAAGGTTATCGAGTTTACGCACAATACCGGTGGATTTCATAAGAACCATTCCTTTCATTCATCGCTTACGGCCCGCAAGCCGCGTACATATTTGGGCGACCGGTATGCCCGGCCCAGCAGATCATCAATCTCATCCATCACGCGCTCGGGCTTTTCTACTGGCAACACTTCGCCAACCGTAACACCGCGATACTGGACGAAGAACCGACTATGATACACTCCGAGCCGATCTGGAAAAAACGTGCCGGATACGCACCAGCCGGGCAGGGATTTGCAAAACCAGTGGAACGAGCCGGTAGCGCGCTCCCAGTGGCCGTACCGATCAGGAACCATCATGCCCATCACCTCCTGTAAGCGACAAACTCCGGGGTCAGCTTCTGATTCTGCCTTTTCTGAGCTGGTTTCTACGGCATGGGGATCACGTTACGCTCATCCAGATTCAGCCGCCCCAGGCAGTAGGCATCCAGCGTATCCTCCGTAACGCGGAGGTTCTGCTTTTTCGCCCCAGCAGGTGAAAGGTTGATATGCGGCATTCGGCGCATGATCTCAAGGGTTTTGGTGCGACTATGCAGTCGCAGGCGGGTTTGTACTTCGCTGGCATCCAACAGGGTGACCATGTGAAAACTCCTTTCTGCTTAGCTGGCTTTGGTTTGAATGAACAGCTCTGCGCTAACCCCAAGCGCCTTACAAATCGCGCTGAGATCGTCGGCATACATGGTTCGTTTTCCATTCAACATTGCATTGAACGTCACGTTGGGAATGTTCGCCGCTTTTGCAATGGAGATTTGCTTCAAATGGTGGTCGTCAATGTAAGCTCGAACCATTTCATGGACTCGCATGAATTCCTCTCCCTTCAATTCCAGAATTACTGGATTCACGCGCATATTAACACAGATTTTCTGTAAAGTCAACGCAACATTCAAGAATTTCTGAATTTAATTCTTGACATTCTGGATTTATTGTTTATACTTGCACTGGGGAGGGATACATTGTGAAGTATGAAATAGGGTCGAAAATTAGGAGGCTTAGAGAAGCCAAAAAGCTTAGTCAGAAAGAGTTTGCCAGCCTATTAGGTGTAAGCAACAGCCGGGTTTCCAACTGGGAGATGGGAATTAATCGCCCGGATGTGGACATTCTTTCTACCATATGCGATGTTTTAGGAGTATCTGCAGATACTCTACTTGATTTACGCAGCTCTGAAACCGGCGAGTGGAGCGCCCCGCTCGTATCTGCTTACGCCTCCGCCATCCGCCCCACACAGGAAGCCGCCTGCGCCGTTCTTGGCATCCCACATGTTGAACCTAACCCGCTCTATAAACCGGAAGTAGCCACTTGCGATATGCTGGTGTACAGTTTCCCCGCTGCAGCAGGTATCGCGTTGTCGGCGGAGGATGACTACGAGCACATTCAGTTCCCCGAAAGCGAAGTGCCCACTGGCGCAGATTTTGGCGTTCGCATCCGTGGTGACAGAATGCAGCCGACGATTCAGGATGGAACGATTGTCTTTGTCCGAAAGCAGCCCGAGATACAAAACGGGCAGATCGGCATATTCATGATCGATGACGGCGCGCTTTGCAAGCGCTTCTACCGTAGGGGTGAACAGATCATCCTACAATCGGATAACCCGAAATACAATGAGATCGAAGTCGGCGAATACCAGCGCCTGTTCATTGTCGGAAAGGTGTTGGGCTATCGCTAAATTGCTTGCTATTCCAAGCAAATTGTTGCATGATACTAAAAACCCCGCTTCCTGCTAGAACAGGAAACGGGGCGGGTGCAAAACGACCACTGGCTATCAACAAGCGGAGCTTTGCTATACCATTATATAGCAGCCGCTCCATAAACACAATATCGCAAAGGAGCCGCGCCTATGCCCAGACAAACCCTGAAACAGCGTCCGGATGGACGTTACATTTGCCGTTGTGATGATCGATACTTTCTTGGCAGCACCCAGAAGGAAGCATTGGCTGCGCGAGATGCTTATAAGCATGCCAAGGCGGATGGGTTGAAAGCCCAAGCCCGTGGAACCACGGTAAATACCTATGCTGCCAAGTGGCTACCCATTGCCAAGGCGAACGTGAGCAAGAATACCTATAACGAATACGCACGCCTTATGAACATCTTTGTTAACCACTTCGCAGGCGTACCGCTACGAAGCATCTGCGCGACCGATATTTCAACCGATTTTAACCGCCTTCAGGGGAAAAGCAAATCCTACATCCGCAAGTACAAGCAGCTGGTAACCGGCATGTTCCGTTCTGCCTACGAAGATGGCATCATCATTCGCAGCCCTGTCACCAGCAGCGTGTCCATCCCGGATGGCACTGCCGTTCTCACCGGGCGCTGGCGGAGTGGGAGCGCGATCTGGTGCAGGCTTCCTTGAACCGACACGAATTCGCCCCGGCCGCCATGTTGATGCTTTATGCTGGCCTCCGCCGTGGTGAAATGCTGGCTTTCAATGTTGATAGGGATGTAGATTTCAAGCGCGGTATCATTCATGTACACGAAGCTGTTGTGTTTGACGGCAACCGCCCCACGTTGAGCGACCCAAAGACCGAAGCTGGTGTGCGCACCATACCGCTATTTGATCCCCTACGCGCGGCGCTATGGGGCAAGCATGGCTTGTTGCTGACCACCGGCAAAGGCGGCCACATGACCCGCGTCGGCCTCCGCCGCAAGTGGGCTAGTTACGTACGCTGCTTGGAGGAAATCGCCAACGGCGATCGCAACCGGCGCTGGTATGGTAAGACGAATGAGGATCTGGCCATCCTCGAAAGCGGTGGCGTGCTGCCGCCCTGGCGAGAAGTGAACATCCGTACGCACGACTTCCGGCATTCCTTCGCCACCATGCTCTGGGATGCGGACGTGGATCTGAAAACCGCCATGAAGTGGATGGGGCATGCCGACCAGACCATGATTTTGAAGGTGTATGCGCACTTGACGGATAAAAAGGAGCAGGAGGCGGCAATTAAGATGGCGGAGAAGATAAACCAGAAACAAATGATGGCCATTGCCAAGATTAGCTTTCACTGAGATACGCTTGTATTCAATAGCCATTCACATTTGCGCTACAGAATTTTTCAAGCAGTTTCACTCTCCTTTCGACATAAGTAGTAGTGAATTTATCCATCACGGCTATTACATTTCGTTATATAATTGCAACAATTGACTTCCATATAAATCGGGTGTATAATCATCGTGAGAAGTGCTATATTTTTGGGGGGCTTAGAATGATAATCAATTGTCGTTTTTGCAGCATTGGTGCTGGTAAAGCATCGAGCTACGAGGACACCGTGCTTTATGAGAATAAAGATTACTTTTCTATTGCATCCGTAGGTGCTATGGTTGAGGGATGGGTACTTGTTGTGCCGAAAACTCATAGATGCTCTATGAAGGATGATTATAGTTCTCATGTCTTTCGTGAATTTACGACACAAGTTAGTGCATGCCTTGAAAATAAATACAACAGCCGTATAATCGCTTTTGAACATGGGCCTAATAAAGCTGATTCGAAAACTGGATGCGGTACAAACCATGCACATTTGCATTTAGTACCGTACGAAAAGTCTCTATTGGCTGATATTATGAAGGATGAGTCCCACATTTGGATGAAATGCGCCAGTTCAGAGATAAGTAGTGTTGTGGGAGACAGTGAATATCTGTTTTACAGTGAACTCCAACGTGGTGCTGATTGGGTTGACCCTATGGGCTATCTTGCGTTAGTTAATACGCCCATATCTCAATACTTCCGCAGAGTGATTTCGCAACAATTATGTATAACAGATGAATATGATTATCATGTTTATCCACGTTCAATGATTACATGCAAAACAATAAGCAGCTTATCGTCATGTTAGCTTTTACTCATTTTGTGAGGGAGTCGTGACCGATGGATACAAAAAAGAAGGAAAATGATGAATCTTCTGAACCGTGTGACTTCCCGCAAAATATAAATACTGATGATAGAAAACAGTACGAATGGCTAAGTAAATATCCATCTGAAGCACGGAAGAAAATCCGAAAAGAAGCCATCTATGTATTTGCTTTACTTTTTATTGCATCACTCTTATTCTTTCTTAATTTCATGGATGTGTTTTCCACTTTGTTGAAAATATCAGGAAGAAAGAAAATGGTGTTGACATATATTGTTTACTTTATGTCATCAGGTTTACTTGGTGGATTAGTTTTTGGAATCAAGTACTTTTATCGTACAGTGGCACGTGGATGGTGGCACGACGATCGTAGATACTGGCGATACTTTTCACCAATTATCTCTATGTTTATTGCGCTGATAATTGGAACAATGGTGGTTTCTGGATTAATTGAGTCGCAGAATGGCGCTTCAAATACATGGGCTATTTCGTTTGGTTTCTTTTCTGGTTACTTTGCAGATGAAGCCGTTGGGAAAATGTATGAAGTTGCGTCTGTCTTTTTTGGGAAAGCAAAGCAGGAATAGAGAGCGATCAATATGCATGAGTTGATGATGATTAAGCCGAATAAACACGTTCTTATTGTCAATGAGAGTGGCAATTTATTACTATCACCATCAGAAATCAACATCGATATAATCGGCGAGAAGGCATATGGATTATCGATAATACCAGAGAAGTGGAGCATGCCATTCCTAGTGATTTGCAGCGACTTCTTCAATCAATACAAGGTGAGTCGAGATATGCGCCTTGTAAAAGCCCGTTGGGAAGTTTCTATACTCAACGCTATAGATAGAATTTTGCCACAGTATACCGACTTCTACTTGAGATCAAATTTATGTTCTGAGGATATGTCCGAACGCGGTCGATATAACTCATATAAGTGCAATCGAATGAACCTTTTTACAAGCATAGAATCATATTTTGATGAGCTTTTATCTGAATCTGTCTTTCAGTGCACGAATGTCAATGTACCTTTGTTGCTTCAAGCTTGGACACAGGTCCTTTGCAAAGGCCATATAACAAATGAACGACGTGTAGCAAAAGAAGCAAGGGACTGGGCTGGCGAAATCGAGCAAGAAAACTGGAGAGCAGAGAATTTGAGTATAATTTCGCATGCTTTTAGTATATCCATCAGACAATGGCGAAGAAAAGTCGCATATAGTCAACTTACTCTGCTGATGAATGAGAGTTTATTATGCGTAAACTCAGAAGTTGAATCTATAGCACTTGCGTTATATATCCCCTGCGCTTGGGTATCAGCGTGTGGAGCTCGCATTCATTTTGAGTGGGTTTTTAATGGTGTGTCTATTCTGCTCTTGCAACTGGATCAAGAGCTGTCATATGGAGTGAACCCATTATCATTAGCTCAAACAACCTCCTATAGAAGTGCCTCAAGTATAGAATTTGAGGTAATTAAAAACTTACAAAACTATACCGCAGACGATATTCTGCAATTTAAAAAGATACAAAACCCATTACTCTATAAAAAGCTTGGCTTCCCAACGTCCTCACTCTACATACTTGATGAACCACATGAAATACAATTACTCAAAAAGAACGAAATATCCCAGGCTCTAGTTCGAGATTTGAAACATCTTCTAAATATGCCACTCGTGATTCGTGTCGATATTGCTTCATCTAATCAATGCACATCACAGATGCTACCTCGAACTGATGAGATAAAATCGCAAGATGAGGCAGTCAGATGGCTAATGACAACAAGCAAGCAAATGGCTACACAGTATGGTGATGAGCAGCGTTTTATATTTATATTGCACAATTTTATATCATCGATATCGTCAGCTTTCGCTTATGCAGAACCTGGTAATAAATTCGTCAGCATTGAATCCACCTGGGGATTACCAGAAGGCTTATATTACTATTCACATGACAAGTTCTTCGTTGATACATGTACTGTTGACATTGATATGATGAATACTCATGATTTTCTTGTGACAAAAAAACTGAACCATAAGAATAATTTCGTCCATCCAGATCAAAATGGCAAGTGGTTAGTGAGCGCTGTATGTCCAGATTATATATGGAGTAGTTCAATTCAACGAACTGAATGGATAAAAGAAATTGCACGCCAAACAAGAGTAATTGCAGAAACTGAAAAAAAGAGTATTAGTGTCATGTGGTTTGTGGGAGCAAAAAACAATCAGAATCGAAGTTGTGTTTTTCCATGGTTTCATGAGCAATTTGAAGTAAAAGAAGTTGTTACACATGTGAACCGAAGCAAAAATGCATACGAGTCGAAGTACTCTGTTGACTCAATGTCCAGCCTCCAATCGCTTGAAGATGAAATTGAAAACGGTAATCGAAACCATATTAAATATATACTCTATAAACCCACCGAGTTTGAAATGTTAAGGAGAAAGGAGGCAATTGACAAAATTGGTGCGTTAGCAAAGAAGGTAAATGCAGTAATAATACTAGAAGGTGGTATTTTATCACACGCATATTATCAATTAACACGTACCGGTGCTGCTATTGAAGTGGCTGACGGTCATAATGCTATAAGTGGTGAGGTTAAATACGACAAACTAGTTCGCGATAATATTCCAAGTAAAATTAAGATGCATGGAGAGATGGCAACCATCTCAAAAACCAAATCAACAAGAGAATTACTTAAACGACTACAAGCGAAAATTATTGAAGAAGCCCTTGAGGTTTATGACACAAATAACGATGACTCTTTAAAGCAAGAACTCGCCGATTTATTAGAAGTATTTGAGTCAATCCTTAGCAACCGCGGGATTCCAATGGAAGAGGTTGTTGAAATCAAAAATAAAAAACGAGAAAAATCTGGAGGTTTCACCGAAGGTATCGTACTTGAAAGAACATTCAACAGATATTACACTCAACAATACAATGGTGAAACACAACCAGTCATACAAAATGCAACAAAGCCATTTGATGTATGGACTGATACAACGGAAAACGCAGATAGCTACAAGAAATTAATAAAGTTAAGATTTCCTGTGCATTTAGGGCGATGGGAAACAACATCAACATATAGGAATCCGAAGAAGAAGAACGATATCAAGATAAGAATAAAAGGCTATCGTGATAAAGGATCGATTATTATCGAACTGCAGATTTCTGAGACACTTGAACAATTATCCCTTTTTGACTTTCTTCAGAAAGACTAGAGGATTATTATGAATTATTCACCACTGCGATATCCAGGTGGCAAAGCGAAGCTAGCATCGAGATTTCGCTTCTTGTTTAGTTGCATGGACAATGTGAAAACCTATGTTGAACCGTTTGCTGGTGGTGCTGGTGCAGCTTTGGACTTATTAATTAATGGTTCAGTCGATAATATAATACTTAATGATATAGATATATCCATATACTCGATTTGGAGGGCGGTTCTATTTGATACAGATGATTTAGTCAGAAAGATACGGGGCTCTATTCTAACCGTCGCAGAGTGGCAAAAACAAAAGTTTATATATAGCAGCTCTACGAAGTACTCGTTGGACTATGCATATGCAACACTTTATCTAAACCGAACAAATAGATCCGGTATATTAACAGCTGGACCAATTGGCGGTTATAACCAAACTGGAACATACAGAATTAATGCAAGGTTCAATACTGAAGCAATAATTAGTAAAATCCAGAAAATTGCTCAGTTCAAAGAGAAAATAACAATAAGTAATCACGATATAAGGGAATTTCTCGTCCGTTATGGAGATTCTCTTTGTGGCGATACATTTATCTACTTTGATCCTCCATATGTTGAGAGGGCAAACCGTCTTTATAAAAACTCGTTAACCCCTATTGATCACATCAATATTGAAAAAATCATTAGCAAACATATATCATGCAATTGGGTTATGACGTATGATAATTCATCAACAATTCAAGAGATTTACTCGCAATATAACATAGTACCATTGACACTAAATTACAGCGCAGCGAACAGAAGGATTGCAACAGAACTCCTGATTTTTAGTAGTGATGATTTGTATTCGTTATACAAAAAGAACCCTGTTGTATAGATTTCATGCTTTCCCGATGATCGGATTGTTAATAACGGCACAAGTGGTCAAATTGGTGGGCAAAATTATCAATGACTTAATAAATATTGTAATAACAACGCATAACTATTCCCTGATACTCACCCTCTTAATCAGGGTGTCTAGGGTTCGAGTCCCTAATGGTGTACCAGCACAAAGCCCGTGAAACAAAGGTTTCGCGGGCTTTTTTGATTGTTACCATCTGCTTATTTCGCTATCATTATCGCTTATTATTTTAGTGAAAGGCGTCAAAACGGGTGTCAAAATAAAAAACGCAGAAGACTTGAACACTTCTGTGCTTTTCTTGGTACTGATAAGACGTTGTTTTCCATCTCATCACCCAAATAATACTCTTTTCATAGTTGTCCGTCAATCAAGTTGTATGCGATGGACTTTTCACGATTCCGAGCATCATCATAATGGGCAATAGCACGTCCAGCAACCCATTGAGATACACCCCAAGGTCGATCCCAAAAAGGTTCTTTGCAGTATACGCCGCAACGTAGTGCTGATGCCCACACTTTTGATAGCCGCGCTGTAATCCACCGGCATCACCGGCGAATAATCCAGCCCCATCGCAAACGGGTTGAGCATCAACCCGTTTTTGCCCAGCTTATAGCCCAGCAAATCCGTATCAACCATGGCCAGAGCGCCAATCGTATTCGCATTCACATCCACTAGCTTTTGCTTGGTGGCACGCCCCACATACAGCAGTTCATCCACCGGCAGCCCCCAGGTCTTCTCCTGATAGTCCTGCTCCGAGATCACCGTTACCACATCCGGCTTTTTCAGGTCACTGCCCAGTTTGGCAAATATCTTGTTGTAGCTCACCCCGACCGATACGGTCAGCCCCAGTTCGCCCTTTACGCGCTCCCTTATTTCATGGGCCTGCGTTCGCCGTCGGCAATGGTTATACCGGAGTTACTCAGGTCTATCCAGGCTTCGTCTAAGCCAAAACTCTCCACGCGGTTGGAGTATTGGTCGAATATCTTCCGCATTTTGCCGCTGAATCGAAGGTACAAGCCGTAATCCGGCGGCAGACAGATCAGGTTGGGGCACTTTTGTTTCGCCTGCCAGATCGCTTCCCCTGTTTGCACCCCGTACCGTTTGGCTGATCCGTTCTTGGTCAGGATGATGCTGTGCCGCGCCTCCACATCGCCGCCCTCCGACACGGGTTTATCTCGGATATCGGGGTTATACAGGCATTCAACGGAGGCATAATAACTGTTAGAGTCCACCTGCAGGATCACCCGCCCCATCCCATCACACCCAAACGTAACGAGAACGTTTATTCTCATTTGCATTATTGTAACGGGAACGCTAGTTTTTCTATACACTATATGTGGAGAAACAAAACAGCTCCAACACAAGGCTAAGTATTGCTTTCTATCCTTTACACCGATACTTGATATTCAGATTCACTTTGTTGTTCATCCGAGAAGACAGCGGGCAGATGCAGTCGTCCAGGTTGTTGTCGATCCAATTTTTTTGTGCTACGTAAGGGTCTATCCCATCGGTCGACACCAACCTACCTAGCATTATTGTCACATTAGCAATTACAAGCATCAACGCCTATATAATAGGATGCCAAAAAAGCAATAGCTGACCTGAGCATACTTTTTATCTTCGTGCATTTGTCAAGAGGCTCTGCCATAATTGTTGACAGCTATTTTATTCAAGGTTATATTATATCTAGTCATTTGCTGGAGGATACTTACATGATGAGCGTGAAACCCTTTAAATCATCCAAGGTGTTATTATATCTATCGGCTTTTTTGATACCGGTATTTATCTATATGATTGTTATGTTTGTCTGCAAAATTACTCCCTTCGGTTCTCGCACCCTGCTTGTATGGGATGCCGATGGGCAATATGCGTACTTTCTGACCGAATTGCGTCGGGTGTTTCTTGGGCAGGCCGATCCTTTTTACACGCTTAATGCAGCCCTTGGTAGTGGACTGACTGGCTTGATATCGTATTATCTAGCCAGTCCTTGGAATGTTATTTTCGCTTTATTCAAAGAAACCGATCTTCCTTTGGCTTATAGCATTCTTGTGCTCATCAAGATCGGTTTGGCTGGTCTTTGTATGATGGTGTACCTTCATTATACGTATCGCTTGAATTATAAAGGGCTTCTCTTTGCTGTAACCTATGCTCTCATGGGGTATGTTGCCGTTTATTGCTGGTCTGTAATGTGGATGGATGGCGTTGCCGTCTTTCCACTGGTTGTGATGGGCTTGCGGAAAATCAGTAAACACGAGAAGCCCTTTACGTATATACTCGCCTTGGCGTATGCTCTGTTTTGCAACTACTATATTGGCTTTATGATTTGCCTGTTCTCTGTGCTATTTATCATCTATCTTGCGATTGAAGATCACAAGGTGCTTCGTACTGCATTGGTCTTCATTTTTGCATCCCTTTTGGCGGCAGGGCTGGCTGCGGTGTTATTAATCCCTGCGTATGTAGAAATCTCAAGCGGTTATAAAATGTTTGATTTTTCCAGCGAATCAATTACACGTATAAGCTCACTGTTTAGCATTATGACCAAGGCTTATACGGGTGCTGTGAGTTTTGATCAGTTGCGCTATGGACAACCAAATTATTATATCGGAATTCCTGTGCTGATTCTGGCAATCGGTTCCTTTCTGAATCCAGCGATCCCTTTTCGCAAACGTTTATTAAACACCATTTTGCCTGGGATATTGCTGGTAAGCTTCATTATCAAGCCATTGTATCTGTTATGGCACGGTTATGATTATCCCAGTTGTTTTCCTGCTCGGTTTTCCTTCTTATTCTGCTTTGTGTTGATAGAACTGGCCGTTCAGGGTTATTTAGCAATGCCTCGCCCTGCCTCGCTTACGTTTCGTCGGCGGATGCTATGCCTGTGCGCAGGAATGCTTGCATTTACCGCGATAGCTTTCAGAACCGATTTGGAAAACTATCTTACCTATGAGACAGTAGTGTTTGATGTTTTTGCTTTTATCGCTACCTGCCTGATATTGATCCGACCTTCCCCTACACGTTACAGGCGTATTGCTTGTATTTTGTTATGTGCAATACAGATTGCGGGATTGAGTATCATTGCATATATGGGATATCATCGTATGGATAGTGTTGCTGTTATGACGACAGACAAATATGCTGATAACTTAACTAAAAACAGTGGTTATGTACAGCGAATCCTATCTTCTGATCAGGAAAGCGATGGCCTGTATCGGCTCGAAAAAAATATCATCTTAGTGAGAATGATGCAATGTTGCTGAACTATCCGGGGTTAAGTCATTATAGTTCAACAACAGACCCCACACTTTCGCACTTTGCAGACCAGATTGGCCTCTTCCACAGCTATCTGCGTATAATGTATGGGAATGGTACAACGCCTGTCATTGATAGCCTGCTAGGTGTTAAATACATTTTGTACAACACGGGGTCTTCACTTGAGAGCCTCCCATCAGAATATACGGCGCTTTGGACAGACGGTAATGTTACCGCATACAAAAACCCGTACGCTCTCCCACTAGCGATAATGACTCATAATCCGAGCAAAGCAACACTGGATTCAGGAAATCCATTTCTTTCGCAAAACTCAATTTTATCTGATTTGACAGGCGAGGATATAAAAACTTTCCGCACCTTGGATGCAAAGATTACATCCGATAGCGACGGATTCATATATGCTGAGATTCCCATTTCCGCAGGCTCAAAAGTGTACATGTTGTCCTATGGCGGTTACTACTATCTTAATGATATGCCCGGACAGGACAATCATCTCTTCCAAGGCTGTGTGTTATTGCCGATCTCCCCGGTTGATACCACCTATAAGCTTAAAATGTGGTCTAGTACAGGTGTTGTTCCGCAGTTTGCAGCATTCTCGATGAACGAGTTAGCGCGCAGCTATGAGGCGCTTGCAAAGTATGGTTATGCAGTACAAAGCGATACAGCATCGCATCTGAGCATAAATGTGACCGCCGACGCCCAGCATACCCAGTTAATGCTGACGATACCCTACAATAAAGGTTGGAGCGCTTGGGTAGATGGTAAAAAGCATGACACTACCAGCAGATACGGCGCACTATTATCTGTGGACTTAACTCCGGGTATTCATCATATTGAGCTCAGATATGTGCCTTCGGGACTTATACTTGGCGCAATCATCAGTATTATAAGTTTGTTCATGTTAACTCTGTGGCTGATCCTATTTCGCCGAAATTCTGTACATCGGTAAAAAAACAAAAAGATGTGAGTCTCATGCTCACATCTTTTTCTTACACGTTTGTAATCGTTGCTTCCTCATTCGTTCCCCTCTTCACCCCTGCCGCCACTTGCGCAAGATCCAGCTCCAGCCACTTAGTCTTCAGCACCTGCCGTACTTCGTCGCTCTTGATCCAGCCCCTGCTTTCCATAATGGTCAAAGCATGCTGTAGCTTTTCCGCACCATTCAATCGTCCCACCACTGCCTCGGTGTACTCCACGGCCATCTTCGCCGCGTCCAGCAGATCATTCTGCTTAAGCCAGGGTACAGCCACATCTTTCAGCCAAGGTATAATATAACCTTTCGCAGCCCACGTAGCCAACGCTCCCAGCTCGGTCAGTACGCCACACAGCACCCAGATCACCACCTGCGTGCCAACCTCGGCTTTGTCAATGGCCGTTTCAGCCAAAGCAGTAGCGCAGATCAGCACCATCACCAAACAAAGAGGCCCGGCAATAACCTTCTTGATAATATTATGCTGGCACACGCCTTGAATTCTGGAATAGCGAGCAGACATTGTGCTTGCAACCAGTCACGAAGTCTTTGTGCAGCAACCGTGCTGTTGGGAGAATTCATAAACTGATAGAACTTTTCCTTGAGGGCATACGCATGATGCAAGGTATCTGAGAAACCGAGCATGACCGAAACGGCCAAACGATCCTCCTGGCTGAACTTGTCGCGATGCGCCAGAAGCAGTTTTTTGGAGCGTTTGAAGTATTTCCTGGTATCGGGCGTCAGGGATTGCTGTAGTCTTCTGCGAACATCATCCATCACCATGTGCTGTACCGCGCGACATGAATGCGGTCAATGACAATCTTGGCATTGGGCAGAAAAGACTTGACAACATCACAAAATCCCCTGTTCATGTCCATCACGACGGCTTTAACATCGTTTCGATTGGAAATCCCCTGAGATAATACTGGATCGTGCTAGTAGAACGTTGCTATTTCCCCACGAAATCGCACGGCTCCGCAAAACATTTTCTTCATCATAGGCATTGATAACGCCGTCTGCGGTAGTGGATTATCGTTCGTTTGTTTCTGATGGACAGATCTACGATCCGCCTATGCCAATAATCGTGGTTTGCTGCGGTTTCTGTTCCACAAATCGGACAGGTCTGTGTTTTTCGGGTCAGAGCAATCCAAAGATGATGGGTCGCATCGCCTTCTTCATAGCTTTCTACAATCACATCTTCCATCCCAAGTAATTTTAAGGTATAGTGAATCAACTTTCCAAAAGCATAAATAGTGATATCATAAAGCCATGTCATACAGCAAAAATCTAAGGAAAAGTCATTGGATATCTTGGGGAGGGTCACAGTCAACGCAAGCCAGAGCACCTTTCACGTAAGCCTTTCAGCCGTCCATCGGTGGAAACAGTTACATCAAAATACAGGGAATCTGGAGGACAAAAAGCCCTGTCACACCTTTAAAAAGCTAAATCCAGAAAAGCTGAAAGCCTATGTAAAAAAACATCCAGACGCCTATCTCAAGGATATCGGCGAAGTTTTTGGCTGCTAGGATACCGAAGTCATGAAAGCGCTTAGGAAGCTTGGGATCACGCGTAAAAAAGACGAAACGCTACCGTGAAAAAAAACGGAGCCAGTAGCAGAATACTTGTCCGTCCTCCAAGACACTCCCGCTAGTCAAATCGCCTATGTAGATGAAACAGGGATTAGTTGCTGCCTGTATCGAGAATATAGGTGGTCTAAGCGTGGCACGCCGTTAATAGGTGTCGTCGGCGGTCGCAAGTTAGAAAGAACAGGAATCGTTGCCGCCCAATGGGGGCATTGATTGTCGCTCCGCTTCAATATGATGGAACGATGGATAGCACTCTTTTCGAAACGTGGTTCGCAGCGCAATTACTGCCTTCTCTAGCACCAAACACCATGATCGTTATGGATAATGCCTCTCTGCACCGCAAGAGTCAACTGCTTTGCCTTGCAGAAAGAGCAGGGTTTCGTTTGGTTTTTCTTCCGCCCTATTCACCAGAGCTAAACTCGATCGAGAACTTTTAGAGCTGGCTCAAACGTCACTTGCGTAAAACCCTTCTCCTTCACACTTCTTTTGATACTGCTCTTTGTTCCGCATTTCAAGTTTGTTAACTATATAATCTGTTGTAGACAAAGCGTTTCCCTCCTGGTAGCTGTTGTACTTTGCAGCTCAATTCTACCAGCCGGTGACCGCTTTGTCTTTCTTTTACCCCAACATTTATTATAAAGCCACAAAAGAGAAACCCCGTACAGTAATGATAAGGTTGGTTCACCCATAGTATCATCAGACAACGCTTTAAGATTGTTTCAGATGGATTCCAGCATCATACACATCATGTAATTCTCCGAGAACTCGGGATTGCCGCTGAGGGTAATCACCTTACTTTCGTGTGCATAGGTTTCGATTTCCCTCAGAAAATCTGTTTGTAGCAATAACATCTCTGCACCAACCAACGCGGCATTTCCGATTACTTTTGTTTTACCGATCAACGCTTGTGGAATGAGCCCAATCGCGGCAGCGTTTTGCAGATTGATGTGCATACCAAACCCACCCGCCAGATACAGCGTTGATACATCCGCGATTGCCACACCAGCTGCATGACATAACGTCAGCATTCCGGCTGCAATGGCGCCTTTTGCAAGCTGCACATTGCGAACATCACGTTGGGTGAGGGCAATTGTACCTCCAAGCGTGATGTGCTCTTCCGATAGCATCCCCGTTTCGTCCAGCATTTCCAAAACCAGAAGCGTAGCTACTGCGTCGATTATCCCTGATCCACAAATGCCGACTGGGCTTTGATCCCCGATGGTGGAACAAACCAACGCTCCATCTTGCGCCCATACGCGGTCAATGGCTCCAGCTACGCTGCCACAACCATATTCTATTCCGCCACCCTCAAAGGCAGGGCCTGCCGCCGTGGCGCAAACATACAGCTCGCCTTTGTGCCATAGCGCGATTTCTCCGTTTGTGCCCACATCTGCCAGCAACGCCGTCTCCTCATGGTGGCAAACCTGTGAAGCGAGGATTGCGCAGGTAATATCCGCTCCTACAAACGCACTGATGCAATGCGGTACATAGGCTTGCGAAGCCACCGATGAAATCCACTGTCCAAAGTGGCAATCCGCGTGAAACGGCGCATGGGAAAGCGGCTCGGGATTGCGGCCGGTCAACAGGTAGAGCATGGTTGTGTTGCCCGTAATCACCGTTTGATCCAAAGCGCTGATGGGAAGATCAGTCCGAGCACACATCTCTTTGCGGAGTCGGTCGATAGCTCGTATTATCATGCTCTGTAACAGGTTCGATTTCCCAGCTATGGCTGCCTCCATACGCCCAATCACATCGGCGGCTAGTCTGCGTTGCGGGTTTTCTCCCGTGGCGGTAGCGAGCACATCACCGCTTCCCAGCGACAGAAGCGACGCTGCTACTGTCGTGGTGCCGATATCCACCGCCAACCCATAACACCCTTTCATTGGCATCAGCGAAAACTGCGGGCGTGTTCCCGAGGCGGCGATATTCTCCAACACAAGCGGCGTGGGCAGTGTAACGATGGCATTGCCAATAAGCCGTGTTTGGCAGGCAAGCCGACTCCCCAGCGCCTGTTCCTGTGCAGTTGTTGGCGACAGTTCGCCAGTCGCGATTACCCTGCACTTGCCGCAGATACCCTTTCCACCGCAGGGCATTCCAAAGGCGAATCCTTGCTCCTGCAAAACCGTGGCAAGCAATGGAGTCCCTTCAAACCATAGGTCATTTTCAGCCTTTCCTTGGGAAACTGTCAGTTTTGGCATATCAAACCTCCGCCAGCAGAACCATGCCGAAATAGGTAACGGAATTCTGCCCGTTATTGTACCCGAGTCCCGCGTTTTGTGCGGTCCGGTACACATCCACACCGTAGCTTTCCAAACTGGGCATGGCTAGATCGGGGTAGCGGCAAGGCAGCGATTCGCGCTTGGCGCAAACATCGCATACCTTGCACCCTCCCACTGATAAATGTAAATAACGCAGAAGTTTTATGGTGTGCAATCCACCTTCCAGTTTCTGTGAAATGGCCGCATGCTGTGTGCCAGCCTCTAACATTCCCTCGTAATCAAAGGAATCCTCCAACCTGCGGATGGTTTGGTATATCATGGCGTTTGAGTAAGTGTGCACTGCCTTAATCATTACTCGAATATCTCCAGCGTCGGGCGGGCACATGTAACAAAGACCATAATTGCCGCAAGCGTTGCTTTGGCAAATGTCACGAAACATCACATCCAGTATCACCTTATCAATCGGCAGGATCGCTGCATGATCCGCACCACAATCCAAGGCCAGTTTCACAATCTCATCACACATTACGCATCAGCTCCATCCTGCTTTGTATCCGTATCAGGATCGTTTCGTATTTCACCGCAGGTTTTCATGCAAGAATTCCAACTTGATATGCCAACAACCCCACACATCCTCATCAGCGTAGATTGCACAAGGTGGTGTGAAATGCTTCCATACCAGTATGCAGTACATCCGCCAATCATCATTGCATCCTTATGTAAGGTGCAGTGCAGCGGGGCACTCCGATATCACTGGTTTCGTCTACGCTGGGCTGCTTCACTCCTCCTGTTGTAGTTCATGAATCCATTCGCCGTACCAGACAAGGGCTTCCTTGAGGCTTCTGCGAAGCGGCATGCCCTCGCCCGACAGAACCACCAGTCGGTTGTCTGTTCGCAGATCGCCATTTGGAACTACACTCACATAAGCGCCTACACAATCAACCTGAAACGCTTCCTCCTGTATTCGAAGGAGCCCTTTAATCCGATATGTATCCTCCGCAAACAGTCGTAGGAAGGCGCGCAGTTGTCCGACGCTTATACCAGGTGAAACGGCAAGGCATCGCTTTTGCAAGGTTAGGTCGCGAATATAGCTATCTTGCCGCGCAGGGTGATGGGTGGACAGGTTTTGCACTCCTTCCATAGGGATAACCCCCTGCTCGGAGCGAACGATACAAACATCAGGATAGCGTTTTTGGAGTAACTCCATCACAGCTTCCGTCTGCTCCTGTGTTGCGATATCCGTTTTGGTTAACACGATCAAATCCGCTATGGACAGCTGTTTGTGGCAAACGCGCGCTGTGTCGATGACCCGATGCAGACGTGTCGCGTCGGCCAAGGCAATACACCCTTTATAATGGATGTTTGGATAGCGTGAGCCTTGTTCCAGCAATGTGCGGATTGCCGTCGGGTCAGACAGCCCGGATGCTTCCACAAACAGCAAATCCGGTGCCAGCCGTTGTGCCTCATCCAAAGCGGCTTCAAAATGATCCAGGCGGCAGGCACAGAAAATTGAGCCATTGACGATTTCATTCATGCTTGCACCCAAGCCCTCCAGCAATGCACCATCCACACTGATTTTTCCAAACTCGTTTACAATCAGATGAATGCGTTTACCGGCAAATAATCGAAGCAGGCAGCGCAGCAAGGTGGTTTTGCCTGCTCCCAGAAACCCTGCGATCAGGATCAATTCACACATGACATCCATCCTAAGAAATCACAGCTTCGATCGCTTGTTGCAGTTCATCCTTGTTGGGGATGAGGGAGGAAAAACGGAGTTTGCCATTCAGGTAGATGCATGGCAAGTTTTTGACTCCCATCTCTTTGCATCGGGCAATGTTTTCTTTGATGGTAAATTTGTATTCAATCACGTCGATCGCCGAGCCGAAATGTGCCTTGGCAACGTTGACCGCACCCATCATATAGGCACAGGCGGCACAGGTGGCGCTATCCAATGTGAAAACCTCCACCAGCGGCCTTTGCAGATGCTTATAATCGGGAAGGTCTACATGGATATTATCCTCTGCCGCCACGTAGTTTCGCAGCATGTTTCGTACGCTATCCGGCTGCAAAACAGCCTGTGAAACCGCGATACCGTTTTCCACCGGTATGGCATAGGGCATGTCGCACCCGGGCGCGACGATAAAATTGTGCGTGTCCCCCAACCGATCCACCAAATCGAGCACGTATTTCATATTATCCTGCTGTGTGCCATGCAGCATCACACTTGTCAGTGGAATGTTGCCGCCGATGGCAATGTTGTATCGGTCGCTGATCTTTTTGGCGGCAGGCAGATCGATGTTTTCATCCACACTGATGCTATCTGGGGCGGTCTGGCACATCACCTCAATGTTTCGGCTCGCGTCGCCACATACGAAGAACGCGCTGAAAACCCCGAGTGAGCGGATATGGTCAAAGATGCCCTTGTAAGGCTTGGACAGGAAAGTTTCAAAGTGCGCGCTGGAAATCTGGCTCACCAGCGGATCCACCACAGCAATCACATCCATGCCCGCTGAAACATACATCCTCGCCATGCGCATGCAGCATGCCACACAGTACGCCAGCAACTCGTTGACAAACGCTTCGTCGTCATACATATCCATAAAAAGATCGTTACCGCGAAGATGGCTGGCCAGTGTAAAGGGACCGCAAACGAGGCCATAGAGAAGCGTGGAATCCCCCACAGCCTCCTTCATACGGCGCATGGTTCGCAGCACCATGGGGATGCGGCCGTCATTTTCCGTGGGCAGGGTGCAGTGGCAAGGGACCGTCGCGGTATCAGCCAGCGGATGAGTCCTCACCGACGGAGGGCTATCCTCTGCCCACAGCAATTCACAGCCGAGGATTTCAGCCTCAATCTGCAAATCGAACATCACAGGTTGACCATGAGGTTTGTACAGCCTGTTTACCGCAAGCAGTGAGTCCAATAATACTGTTTCAACCGTCAATACCTCTTTGGCGGTTTTCCCAATCAGTTTGCCAGCATGTACGCCCGCAAAGGGCACCCATGGCAACAGGTCGGTTTTCTCATGGCAAAGGGTTCGATATAAAACATTTTCAGATTTCATGCGATATCCTCCTTGCAAGTCTCACGTTGAAGATGCCTGTCAACCTTACCGGTTGCACCCATAGCCATGTCAACAACACCCCTTCCACTTGGAGAGGGTTGTTTTATGGCTGCATTCACCTGCAAGGTTCGTATAGGATAGCAACGGTTATCCCTCAGCAATGGTGTCACTTTGACCCTTGCCATACACGCTTGGCCATTTCGTCCACTGGCAGTATAACTGTGTCGCTGATCAGTGCGCGTGCCTTAGCGTACTGATGCATCCGGCAGATTTAATTGCTTATGGTTCCTTTTTGCTCAGCGGTATTTCCATTTCCGAGGAAACGGAGACGATTTGACCTTTGATGGGTTCCTTCCCATTCACGGTGACGAATGCGCTGTAGTTATCCCATCCAATGCTGTTTTTGCGCATGTTGCCCAATGGCTTTGTGAGCCATTGGGATGAGGTTATGAAACGGCGCAGAACGCAACTGCCTGATCCGCCGCGCTGGCTGCGTCCGGTGTATAGGCATCCGCACCAATCCGCTGACAAAACGCATTCGTCACCGGTGCGCCGCCGACCATGATTTTTACCTTATCACGGATGCCTGCGCTCTGTGCTGCTTTCACCACATCCTCCATAACGCCCATGGTCGTGGTCAGTAACGCAGAGCAGCAAATAATCTGGCAATTCTGGTCGATAGCGGTCTGCACAAAGGTTTCCGGCGAAACATCCGTACCAAGATCGACAACTTCCAACCCTTTTCCTTCCATCATCATCTTCACGAGATTCTTACCAATATCATGCAAATCTCCCTTTACGGTGCCGATGCACACTTTCCCACTGGCTTTAACGCCTTCCTCGACCAGAAGCGGCTTCAACAGGCTTGCTCCCATGTTCATGGCACGTGCGGCAACCAAAACCTCAGGCACAAACACCTCGTTGTTTTTGAACTTCTCGCCTATCACGCTCATGCCCGAAAGAAGACCTTCTTCCAATATCTGTTGTGCCGACATGCCTTCGTCAATTGCCTGCTGTACAAGCGCCTTGACTTCCTTTGCCTTACCGGCTTGAAGTTTTAGAGAGATCTCATGCAGATCCATGGCATTTTCCTCCTGTTGCATTTTCTTCGTGGCTTCAGTATAATGGTTTTCATGAGAAGTGAATAGTAAATATATACGTATATTTGTGATTTGGTGGTATGTGAGATGGCCGTGGGTATTTATTCTCTGGTGAGCGAGGAACGCTTGCATGATGTGCTGGAAACTCTACATTCCTTTACTGAATTGCCAATCCAGTTGATGAACGAGCACGGACAGCTGCTCCAATCGTTTGGGTTGTCCACAGGCTACTGTACGCTACTCAAAAAGTATATTTTTACAAAAAACGAATGCTTTCAGCTGCACTTGAAGGCAGGGCAACGTTCGCAAGCATTGGGCGAAGCCTATGTTTTTTCATGCCACGCAAACCTCAACCATATCGCTTTCCCTTTGCAAAGTCAGGGGGAGTTGCTCGGCTGCATCATCATCGGGCCTTTTCTGATGGATGCGCCGGATAGCACGCTGGTCAGCGGTGTGGCAGAATGCTACAAGCTCTCTCCTACACTATCGCTGGAGCTGTATGATGAGTTGCAGGGCTTGCAGGTGATCGCTCCGGCGCGGGTGAACCAACTCAGCCATCTTATCGACCACTTGCTCAAACCGCTTTTACCGGATGAACGTGCGCTTCTGTTGCAGCGCCAGCAGAAGCTGTATCAACAGTCTCGTATTAATGAGACGATCCAAATGTACAAGGAGCAGGGTATTTCCCCTACCCAAAACTACGTGTACCAAAAAGAGACCGAACTGATGACAAAGGTGAAAACAGGGAATATCAAGCAGGCCAAGGCATTGCTGAACGATTTGCTTGGATATGTGTTTTTCAGCGAGGGCGGCAAAGTGGAATCGGTGCGAACGCGCGCCATCGAATTGACAACCTTGCTTTCACGTGTGGCCATGGATGGCGGCGCTAAAACTGATACCATCTATCAACTGAACAGCCGGTTTTTACTGATGATGAATCAGGATCACACCATCGATAGCCTATGCTACCTTTTGCAGGATGTGGTGGAAAGCTTCATGAGCGCGATGTTCACCAACGCCAGCAAGAGAAACGCCCATGTTCGGGAAGCGTTGAGCATCATGGCTGAGCGTTATGCGCAACCTTTGACGCTGCCAATCGTGGCGGATGAAGTCGGGCTTAGCCCCAACTACTTTTCTACGCTGTTTCAGCAGATCGTAGGAGTAAACTTCCGTGAACAGCTTTGCCGAATCCGCGTGGAGGAAAGCAAGCGTTTATTGGTATCCACGGATTACCCTTTGTCGGCAATCGCAATTTCCATGGGCTTTTCGGATCAGAGCTACTTTTGCAAAGTGTTCAGGCGCATCACGGGTATTACGCCCAGTCACTACCGCCAATAAGGGGTTCACCTCAAGAAAAGCATTGATTCCCCTGCTTGTAGAACATGCTGAAATCTGGTTTGTTTCAAATGTGATTGCTTGCGTCCGCTATCGTGTTCAGGGGGGGACAAGAACGCCAAAACCTTATTCAGCTTGCCAATCTTGAACACACCTGAATAAACAAGTTGTTGCGCTTGCCTCCAAGGAGAAACGGAAAAAAGGGCGCTTTCTACTGGTTTGTCCGCGCTGAAATAAGGATCAACGCCGCTTGATCCGCGAATAGCGGACTGGAAATCACGCCAATCGAACCTTTATAGGCAACAGCAGGTTCCGGCATGGGAGGTTCGTTTTACATTTTTCAAGGAGTCAGGCACGCAACACACGATCAATCGCTGCAAGATTTTCGACCGGCGTCATTTTGGGCACTTCACATCCACTGCTAATCAGGGAAGTGTCCGTGCCATGATCCAGGCAAAAGCGGGTAATCTCTTCCACCTCTTTAACTGTGCCCTCCAGCAGAATCCCGACGGGATTGATGTGTCCGCAGATCGAACACTTCCCTTTCGCTATTTCCATCGCTTTGTCATATTGAACCATATAGTCGATATCAACAATATCCGCGCCAAGATTCACCATATCCGGCAAAAGATGATTGATATTGCCGCAGATATGCAGCTTTGCCTTGCCGCCGGCAAGGTGGATGGCATCAATGATTTGTTTTTCAAAGGGCATGACCCTCTCCCGATACTGCGCCGCACTAATCAGCGAGGCTACGGCATCTCCTATGCCAATGATATCCGCCCCTGCGCGCAACTGTTCCTGCGCACAGCGAATCTCCTGCTGTGTGATAAAGGTCAGCGCCGCAGCCACCTCTTCAGGCTCGTCATACAACATCATCATACTTTCGCTGACCGTAGCCAAATCGCAGAATTCTGCCCAGGCTCCTTCGACCCATCCAAGAATCGGGTATTCATCGCCATCGTTTTTCTTAAACAGCTCAATAGCACGAATGCGATCCAGCATCCGTGTCGATTGCAGAGGATCCCATGCCTTCAGTTTTCGATAATCGCTCGCTTCCAACAGCAATGGCTTTTCACAGACAGGCAAATCATCCACCTGATAGCGAATCTCCGCGCCGTAATCATAACATTCACGATAAGGATCCGACATCGTGGATAGAATATCGATGCCAAAATCTTTGGCGGTTTTCGTTTGTGCTTCCAAAAGCGTCCGGTAATCCGAACAGAATTGGCCATAGGGAACGCCTGCATATTTTGCGGCAAACAGCATAACAATCGTCAGATTTGGTACCTTATCCACTGGTTTTCCAGCCAAGCGTGCAAAGAGTCTTTCCTTCGGCGTCATACATCATGCTCCTCACCAAAAATCATGCTCTTCCAAGCAATCAATGTCATTTCCCTGTATGAATAACCCCAGCGTTGATTGCCTGTTGGGAATCAGTTCTATGCTTTACCCTCGAAATCCTGCCTCCATGCCTGATGAATCAGGTATGGAGGCAACTCGTCCTCTACCGCTGTCACAAGCCAATGGTTAATAATGCCAGACGGGACAGCTTACTGAATAGGTGATAGTCACAAACGTTGTTTTCGTTGATGCCATCGGTAGGTAAGCAGAAGGGATGTCTCCAGCATCTGGCGATTACCAGACGTTATCGTTTCACAGCTCCCATATGCCAATATCCTCCACTTTCACCTCACGGCTTTTTTCTGTGCGTATTGTATCATCAGATTCCATTTCTCTCCAGCACTTTAGAGACGGCCTTTCGTACGGAATGAGCCACCCCATTGGCAACCTCCATTGCGTCGCGATGGAGGAGCAGTGTCTGTCCATCGTCATCCAAGGCAAGGCCATCCTCCACAAAGGTAGCCAGTATCATTCCCTCCACGCTGGGCAGTCCCGATAACAGCTTATCATAATACGATTCAGGGTGCAGCGGCGCTCCATCCTGAATGATGACCGTATGCTTGCCATGCATTTTTTCTGCCAGCTTCCTGAAATGATCGAATTTTCCCATCGGAGAATTGTTGATTGCCCTGAGGTGCTTCATGTTGTACAAGTTATCCAACTGATGCGTGCCGATGCCGCAGTAATGCAATGTACCGCCCGTAAACGTTTCCAGAATCCGTTCATAATAGGGCACCACAAATTGCGCATATAGTTCGCCACCGACAGATACCAGATCATCATCCGACATCCATACCCCTACGCCGTTGGGACTCCAGAGCCCTTGCAAACCGTTGCTCTGCGAAAGCGGTTCTCCAATATACTGTTTTTGCAGTTTTGTCCAGTCGATAAAGCATTCGGTGATTTTCTCCATCAGTTCATGGACAGCTTCCGGCTCCTCGTACATCCATAAAAACAGGTTCTCATAGCCACAGATCTGTGCTGCCGTACAAAGAGGGCTGTTCATATCCGTCAACCCCACGGGCAGGTCGCTGTGGCGCACGGCGTATTCAATGAACCGGAGCACCCGCGGCATATCCCCATCCCGCGTGGCGTTTGGGAGCTTAAGGCGAGCAATATCGGCCGGTGTTTCCACGCAGGTGGAACAAATGCCGGGGTCGTCCCCCTTGCCTGTGGCCGGTTTCACCTTGCACCCAAATGCGGAGGCGATTACGCCGGTGCCAAACCAAGGCATAAAATAGGGAACGGTATCATCGTCTACCCTCTGAAGATGCCGAAGAAAGCCGTTTTCCTGATATTTTACCATCACCTCCGGATTCTCCCAGTATCCGGCGGGTATTGGATCGTTTCCGAAACCGAAATAGCAGGGGGTATTGATGATCAGCGGAAAATCCTCGGGTTTGGTAAGCTTTTTGTGCAGAAAGGCGTTTTCAATCTTCCGCTGTCGGCTGGCAATGTCAAAACCGCGCCATTCCTTTACATATCCCATGGAATCGCCTCCACAATATAGCATTTTCACCATGAATGCGTAACCGTTTACACAATTTCTTTGCTTCATTTTACAGGATGGAGGATCGCTTGTCAATGAACAGGTTTGGCGTGGCATGATCTGTGTTGAAGGAACTAAATACAGCATCAACCCATAAAATCATCAGATAATGCGATTCCAAAATCTCCATCATGCCTTTCGGAAGCAGCGGTACTCCCGGCGGCTACTCGCTCAGAAGAAGGGTTAAAGTGAAGCGGCAACAAAACTTTTAGATAAGCGTATGCAAAGAACCATGATTTCTCACGGTCGTATCAACAGGTATGATTTGGCGGAAAGGTCGCAATGATGCCAATTCCAGATAAATCACTGGTGATAGCAGCGCAAAAACCTGTTTTAGTCCCAAAAAAAGCGCATGAGAAAATCATCATGCGCTTCGGTTATCCGAGTTAAACTTGCTTACTTGATTTTTTACAGCGACAGTTCCATCCTTCGGATGATGTGATCCTGATATTCCTTATCCAGCTCCACAAAATACCCACTCCAACCCCATACGCGCACAATCAGGTTGCGGTGATCCTGCGGGTGCTTTTGCGCGTCCAGCATCGTGTCGCGGTTAACGGCGTTCAGCTGTATCTGCTGACCCCCCAAGTCCATAAAGCTCTTTACCATCAGAGCCACCTTTTGAATCGCCTGTTCGTTGCGGAACATGGTATCGTGCAATTCCAGCGTCAGTGGCCCACCGTTGCATACCCGCATCAGGTGAGGTTTGGAGAAAGATTGCAAAATGGAGATCGGCCCATTGATCCTTGCAAACAGACTGGGCGAATAGTTAGCGGCCAACCCCTCGCCAGCCCTTCGCCCGTCCGCCGTAGCGGGCAGTGTAGCCGCGTGCCACACATAATACATCGCCGACCCCGTGCCGGCGCGGAAGATGCCGCCGCGTTCGTTCACCTGACCTTGCAGACTGTCGGCGAAAGCGTCCATCAATTCCACAGCGATATCGTCCACCTCGGGGTCGTTATTGCCCATTTTAGGCGCATCAAAGCGAAGCTTGGCCAGCAGATCATCCCGACCCGCGTAGTCGCTTTCCAGCGCGGATAGCAACTCGTCTTTTGTAACGCTGTGGTCGCCATAAACATATTTGCGGATGGCAGCCAACGCATCTGCCGCAGTGGCGATCCCCGTGCCATGAAAGCCGTAGTTGTTGTAGCGACAGCCCAGCGACAGATCGCGTCCGCTTTCCATACAGCCCTCCATCATCAGCGACAGGAAAGGCGCGGGAAACACATAAAGGTTCTTGACCGCCTGCACGCCGTTAAGCGCCTGCACGCGAATGTCATCCTTCACGGCTGACATCAGCGCTGGAAAATCCACTGAATCGCGCAGATGCTCGACTACGCCCTTTTGCATGGCAGCCGCCAGGCTTACCGCACCGATGTTGGGAATATCCATGCCCCGACCGGGCACGATAAACTCCCAGCAAGCAGCCACGACATAGTTGTACGCATCCCGTGGCTCATATCCGTAAGCCAGCATTGCGGGGATCACCACATCATCGTTGGCATACTGTGGAAAGCCCAACCCCTGCTTGGTAAGCTCGCTGCCCAGCACAAACACATCCAACGGGGTATGGCGGTTGACACGCAGGTTGATTTTGGGGTCAATCAGACACAGTTCAAGACTGGCTTTCAGGCACAATTCGGAAAGCTCGTTATAGCTGTCGGTACCGTCGGGGTTCAAACCACCCAGCATAATGCTCTGACCATTGTCACCTTGCTGCATGCCGGGGTATAGGTCGCTATCGCGGTTGAAGGTCAGGAAAAACTCCTCCAGCCATTCCAGCGCAGTCTCTCGGGTCAGGCGACCCGCATCGATATCCGCGCGGTAGTACGGGTACATATATTGATCCAAACGGCCAACGGTATTGTGGTAGTTGCCGCCCAACCACATCGCAAAGTGCAGAATTCGGAACATCTGCAAGGCTTCGGGGAATGTGCGCGGCGCATACAGGGGCACGCGGGCCAGTGTTTCTGCCACATCCGTCCGCCCTTCCCGAATCGCCTGTTCGCGGTAGCGGTTGCAAAAATCCTGCAAAGCGTCCAGGATTTCCACCTGCATGGTCAAATACTCTGCCTTGGCCTTCTCGCCCGCTTTGTGAAAGGCATCTGCTCTAGCAACCAATTCGTTATGCCTGTCAAGCAACCCGTGAGAGAGCAGCAGGGTATAATCGACATTGATATTGCATACTTCGCCGCGCTCATGCAACTTGCGCGTTGCCTTGAGCGTATCCAGCTCCGCCTTGGTGAACAGCGAAAACACTGTCGGGTTGCGGCGCGTTAGCACAATGCGCTCCAGCGGAAATAGAACGGGCGTTTCGGCGTTCAGCATCAGTTTGAGGCGCTCGGTCGCGCGGCGCAAATCGCTTAAACCCTCCCGTTCAAAGCCTTTGGCGAGGGTATATTCATCCTGCGGTTGGAACCGCGTGGCATAGTGCGCCTTTTCCGTCACAAAAAACTGTTTGAGCTGCCGAATCCTGTCGGTCATAGCACACAACTCCTTATTCCGAATTGAGTAAAAATATCCAAATTCACATGGATGGGCTGGTCGGTTGTAAAACCGGGCGTATAAGGCTTGCGCAACATCGCGTATTTTGCGCCTGCTGTCAGGTGGTAGGGTAACAGCTCCACGCGTATCAACGCCGGCGCGTCCGCAATCAGTTCGGCCACAGCACGGTAGTGGCTTACCGTATCATTCACGCCCGGTATCACAGGAATGCGGATGATGAAAGGAGTATTTCCCTCGCAAAGCTTTTTAGCGTTGGCGAGAATGCGTTTGTTGGATACACCGGTAAAGTGCTGGTGAATATCATCGTCCATACACTTTAAATCCATCATCACCAGATCAAACGCTTCCATAAACTGTTCAAAATCAGCTTCTGCGCCATAACCGGAGGTTTCCAGTGCCTTGTGCACGTCCGGCGTCAACAAACGAAGGGTTTCCAATACAAAACCAGCTTGCATCAAAGGTTCGCCCCCCGAGAAAGTAACACCGCCGCCGGTTTGGGTGTAGTACAGCGCGTTCTCCTGAAGCTTTGCAGCAAGCGCTTCCGCCGTATAGGCTTCACCCGCCACCCGCCGGATGCGCTGAGGGCAGGCTTTCACACAAAGACCACAAGCATCGCAATCCACAGGCTTACCAAAATCGATTAGCCTCTCCGATTTGGGGCAGGCTTTCACACATCCACCACAGCGAGTGCACCCGTTGGGAGAGATCATCAGTTCCTTTTTTGGCGAAAGACCTTCCGGGTTGTGGCACCAGCTGCAACGAAGCGGGCAACCCTTGACAAAAACAGTTTGCCGTAGGCCGGGGCCGTCATGTATTGCCCCTTCCTTGATATCAAAAACGATTCCTGTTATGTGAATTCCTCCCCATTATCGGTACCGTTAACGTTAATAGTTCGGCATAAAAAGTATTTCCATTATTCTACGCGATGAAACCATATGGCAAATGAAATCAAAGAAAAAATTACACTCGATCCAACACGGTATGCCCTTCGCTGAGTGTGGTATCAATCACAATCTGCTCGTCCCGAGCGGCCTCGGGTGTTTGAATGGCATTGATCAGCACATCGACTGCGGTGGTGGACATATGACGCTTATGGCTGGAAATACTGGTAACCTGAAAAGGCAATTCCAGCCGGGAATGGATGTAGTCAAAGCCGATCACGGAAATATCCTCAGGCACACGCAACCCATGCTGCACAAGGTAAGTCCAGCTTTTCCAAGCGATAATGTCACTGAAGGCGAAAATGGCAGTATAGGTAATCTTCTTTTTCAACAGCTTTTCCAACGCTGCCGCACAGCCATCAGCGGTCACGCGCACCTCTACCATCAGTTCTTGTTTGGGCGTCAGTCCCATTTCCCGGTAGGCGCGCAGATATCCTGCGCGCCGTTCAATGGCACTGGAAATGTAGCTGGGGCCGCCCATAAACAGAATATCGCGATGCCCGGCGTCCAGCAGTCGCTTCGTAGCCTGATAGCCACCCAATTCATCATTGCAGACCACATAGGGAGTGGTAAGCTGTGTAAAATGCCGCCCGATCAGTACAAAGGGAATGTGGTGCTCCTGTAAGTACTCAATGTTGCGCGTGCTTCGCTGTGCCGGACAGATGATGATGCCATCCACACTCTGATTGAGCGCCGTCTGAATGGCCTCGAACTCGCGTTCCTCATCCTCGTCGGTGTTCATCAGAAAGGAGGTGTACCCTTTGCTGCGGGCGTAGTGCTCGATTTCGCTCATCATAATAGCAAAATGGGGGTTGGATACGTCACCCAGAATCACGGCGATAGTATTGGTAACGCCGGAGCGCAGAGAAGAAGCCAGCATGTTTCGCACATGCCCCATCTCTTTGGCGGCGGTCATGATCGTTTCCCGCGTCTCATCAGCGATTTCCGGCTTGTTGCGAAGCACACGGGAAACAGTG
>Ga0302286_10000577_pt1 | contig 29837 bp, 21 predicted proteins | sample III_Fen_E2_3_FD_198765 | JGI IMG/M metagenome (GOLD analysis project Ga0302286, IMG submission 198765) | Peat permafrost microbial communities from Stordalen Mire near Abisko, Sweden - III_Fen_E2_3 | ecosystem: Environmental > Terrestrial > Soil > Wetlands > Permafrost | place: Sweden: Abisko...
GAATGAGAAATTTGAAATTGTTTAAAAAAGAATTTCTTGGTCAATCGAATAATGCTGTGAAGTGTAAAATAATGAATGAGAATGATATAACGTTTAATTATTTCACGGATAAAGATACCCTGAAAGCATTTACTTCGAAACCAATCCTGATTGAGAATAAATCGTTGGGATACAAGATAACTTATTACCTCGACAAATTTGAATATTACAGAAGGAATGGCGGTATCCTTTTAAGCGGGAACATTGTTTTTAAAGAAGATGAAGCAAGCGGTAATGATCAACTGGTATATGCAGAAAAAAGAAAAGTTACCTATTTGGGATCGCGTATGCATTTCTTCAGGTCACTGTCGTTAAATGATTCTGTTGTAAGTGGATTCACAATTTCGAATGCAACTTCCAAAGTGCTTTATCTTAAAGATATTGTTGTTGTCGATCGCAACGGAAACAGATATGTAAGTTATCCGGTTGGATTTTATGTAACCAGCAACGCAAGAACAAGTTATGTTACGGTACTAAAAAATTATGTGTTTTTTGATAAAAACGGTTATGTTGATGGATCCGGATTAAACTGGTCCGGTTATATGGGCGATCAACGGATTGCAGACTGGTTACCCTATGAATATAAAAATGAATAATATCGCATGAAGTGAAAATGATTGCATACAGAAGTATACTTATTTATAAAAGAATGATCGAAATAAATGTCTCATCGATAAATACTAAATGCTATGAAAGACAGTATCAAAATTTTTGACGAGAAGAAAGTCCGAACTGTATGGGACGAAGAAACGGAAGAGTGGTACTTTTCGATTGTTGATGTAGTTGAAGCTTTGACGGATACAGACAGGCCTCGAAAGTACTGGAATGATTTAAAGAAAAAGCTACTGAAAGAAGGAAGTGAACTGTCCGAAAATATCGGACAGTTGAAAATTGTTGCTCCTGACGGAAAGAAGCGTCTCACTGATGTAGCTTCTACTGACCAGCTTTTCCGGTTAATACAATCAATACCATCACCAAAGGCAGAGCCTTTTAAACTATGGATTGCGCAAGTAGCCAAAGAACGGCTTGATCAAATGCAAGATCCTGAATTATCCATTGAGCAAGCTATGATGGATTATAAACGTTTGGGATATTCCGATAACTGGATTAACCAACGCCTGAAGAGCATTGAAATAAGGAAAGACCTGACTGATGAATGGAAATCCAGGGGCTTGGAAGAGGGATTTCAGTTTGCAACGCTTACCGATATCATATATAAAACATGGGCAGATAAAACTGCCAAAGAATACAAACAATACAAAGGTTTGAAGAAAGAAAATCTCCGTGATAATATGACTAACACGGAATTGGTACTGAATATGCTTGCTGAGCTTTCCACCAAACGTATCTCTGAAACAACCAATCCCGAAGTATTTGATGAACATGCAGAAGTTGCACGTCAAGGTGGAGAGGTAGCAAGGAATGCCCGTATTGAACTGGAATCAAAGACCGGTGAAAAAGTAATCTCCCCGCTAAATGCAAAAAATGGAATATTGAAAAACAAAGATAAAGAAATCGATTAATTGCAAATTGACCAATCAAATTATAGAAAAAGATATTAATCAGGATGATTTTGTAAATGTACGTTTTTCAAAGCATTAGGAACATAATCAATTTGTTAGTGATGTAGATAATTGATTGAATCAGGATTTTCAGTTTTAATGAATTTACAAAACAAGAAAGTTCTTGCAATATGTTTTATGATTTTAGACGCAGATTTTAAAAATCGATCCTCAATTAAATTACCCGGAGAACCAACGTATGAAAATAGCTGTAACCGGTGCCCACATAACAGGAAAAACGACTCTCGTTGAAGAATTACTTGAAGCATTGCCGGACTATGTCAGCAAAGCAGAAGCGTATTATGAACTGGAAGAAGCAGGACATGTTTTTTCTGAAATACCGGGGCTTGATGAGTATCTGTTGCTATTGGAGCATTCGATCAGCCAGGTGAGTACTTCCGGAGATAATGTTATTTTTGACAGGTGTCCGATCGATATGCTGGCATATATCCAGGCGGTGAGTGAATACGATAATTTTGATATCCGATCCATGTATCAACGGGTTCAACAGGTGATGACAGAAATTGACCTGTTGATATTTGTCGCCATAGAAAACCCGGATAGAATAGCGTGTCAGGAATCGGACTTGCCGGAACTCAGAGAACGGGTAAATGAAATACTCAGTGAGTGGATATGGGATTTTAATACGGATGTTGTTGAAGTCTCGGGTTCATTGAAAGTACGGATTAACCAAGTCATGGAGCATATAGCAATTAATAATTAAAAATTAATAATTAAAAAATTAACAATAAGAAAGATGATGACAAATAAATGCTTATTGGTTAATAAACAGATCGTTAAATATCCACAATTACTTAAATAACAATCCAATATGAAAAAAAATATTATCCTCTGCCTTTTGGTAGTAAGCGTATCTTATCCATTATTGGCAGTTAACTACCATTGGTACAAAGGAAACACCCATTGCCATACCATCCTGAGTGATGGCAAAAATACACCGGCAGATGTAATTGCAGCATATCATAAGCATGGATATAATTTTCTGGCAATCACTGACCATAACCTGTTGTTAAACACAGATACGGTGAAGAAGCCAGCTCCCATGCGTGATGACTTTCTGATGATTCCGGGGGAAGAAGCTTCCGACAGGGCGGCCGTTCATACCACTGCATTTGACATTTCAAAATATGTCCCTATAAGCTCTGACCCTGTTGGTGCTCATGAACTTACTGTACGGGGAACCAAGGCTGGAACTGCGGCGGTAAAAGAAACACACTTCCTCACTGTGACGGAAATGATACAGCTGCACGTAGATGGCACCTTGCGCGCAGGAGGTATCCCGGTTATCAATCATCCGAACTTCAGCAAAGCGGTACTGGTAAGCGATCTGTTACCGATTAAAAACCTGCACCATTTGGAAGTGTATAACGGTCATCCCTTAGTAGCCAACTGGGGAAAGGAAGGTCATGTCGCCGTTGAGGCGAAGTGGGATTCGCTGCTGACCCACGGAATGGTGATGTACGGCATTGCTTCCGATGACATGCATCAACTTGTCGTGAATGATGAGAAAGCAGCCGCTATGTTCCGGGGATGGATCATGGTGCGCAGTACCGAATTATCGATACAGGCAATTCACAAAGCGATTGCTACGGGGAATTTCTATGCGACCAACTCGGTGATATTGACACGATGCGATATGAGCCCTAAGAAATGTGTGATTGAAATAAACACAGGCGCAACCGAAAAAGAAGTTGCCAATTCGCAAGGCATTCCACGCGTAGATAAGGAAGGAAAGGAAGGTTTTTCCATCGAATTTATAGGTCATGGTGGGAAGATCCTTTCAACTGTCCAGGGACACATAGCAAATTATCAACCTAAAAAGGGAGATGGTTACGTTCGTGCCCGGATAACCCGATGCATTAAAACAAAGCATGGATATGAAAAGCTCTTTGCCTGGGTTCAACCTGTTTTCGTTGATTAGAATGGAGATCTACTTTATAAAGCATATCAACAATATAAAACATTCAATTCAATAAAAGAATAACAAATATAGCTTATTATCAGCATGATTCATGAAATTTATCCCCATCGGTTCAATAATCAGTTCATTATTGCCAACGATATTGCAGAAGACGATTATATCCTTCATTATAACGAGAATTCACTCTTATTAAAGACAAAAGGCGACGGATTTGAATTGCCCAGGAAGAAAGATGTCTCCGGTCTGTTCCCTGTTATGGGAAGTACCTTTTTATTTTCATTGAATGACGTACGTTGTTTCCTTATCTGGGATGCCCCTGCAACTGTTCCTGATCCATTTATTTACAAGGAAATCAGTTTTTTCCGTACGTTGAAACCGCAGGAAATAGCCTGGGTAAGCATTGCAGGCTTTCAACTATTAAACTGGTACCTGCAGAACAGGTATTGTGGGAAGTGTGGTTCAAAAACAAAAGAAAAGTCGGATGAACGGGCTATTGTCTGCCCTGAATGTCATCATATCGTTTTCCCAAAGATCTCACCGGCAATAATTGTGGCTATTGTGTGCAACGATAAGATTCTGCTGGCGCACAATGCCAATTTTCAGGAAAACTGGTATTCACTCGTAGCAGGGTATGTCGATATTGGTGAATCACTCGAAGAGACCGTTGTGCGTGAAGTGAAGGAGGAAGTAGGCCTGGATATTAAAAATATCAGGTATTATAAAAGCCAACCCTGGCCTTTCTCAGGATCATTGATGATTGGATTCTTTGCAGAAGCGGACGATACACAACCTATTTCGCCCGATTACATAGAAATAACCGATGCAGAGTGGTATAGCCGGGGTAGCCTTCCCAACCACCCTACTACCATCAGTATTGCCGGAGAGTTGATTGAGAGGTTTGAGAAGGGAGAAATATGATAAAAAAGACACAATTGGTCGTGTGTCAAATCTCTCACTTTCCATTCTGCCCTTGAAATTAAATATGAACGATGGGCTTTTTATAATGCATGATACAAAACCTGAATTTAGGGAAATTACAGGTAATTCGTTCATAACACAATAATAGTTATCAACAATTGCTCTTTTTGTGTATTGATAATAAGGTTATTATCCTGTTCATAACTTGTGTTGAAAAGTTGTTAACAACAACAGCTAAAATTATTTGGAAATCGTATTTTCTATGCATTATATTTGCATCATGAGTTTCGGCTCATACATGAAATGATATGTTGAACGATCTTTGAAATACTGATACATCAAAAAAAGTCAATAGTTAAATGCCAAATCCAACATCAGGGGTGCAGGACTATTTTATGTAAAGAACGAACTGACTATTAAGACAAGTTATCTCCAAAATTGTTTACGCAAGTTTGCAATGAGATGTATAGCAATGCTAATGGTTTTACGGTCTCTGGCAGAAATAGGATTCCCGCTGGGTCAGACTCTCCAAATATAATTATGGTGCGTTTGAATAAAACGTAACCCTGTCGCACAACGACAGGAAAGCCGGGTAACCTGGATGGGAATACGGATAGAAGGTAATTCGTTACCGATATTTGCTTCCCGCTACACTAGTAGAAACAGCGATGTTTCGACTTCGTGGCTAGCAGTTCAGGCGAGCAGTACAAAAAAATTAAAAGTCGCGGCGTTTGGTATTTAATAAATAAATGAGTTTATTATTGAACGAATTTTATTTTTTGGTAGAACTACCAACAGAGTAAAACGGTCAAGAGTAAAAAAGCTGTATACGTACAGGCTTGATAGCAATGTTAAGTTTGTATTGTTATGATAAAGCCGGCAAGATCAGCAAATCCGAATGCTGAAAAATCCAGTACCGGGACACCGGAAGAACTGAAATCCCTGAAATACGGGACAAACGTTTGACTTAAGTGAAATGGGAAAAATTGACGGAAACAACCTGAGGATGGATTCCATTCACAGGATCGGGACCGTAAAAAGGCAGGAGAGATTTCAACGATTTTCAGGGTGATTCTGCCCTTATGGCGTATCTGCAAGGATCATGTCATGAACAGAATCCGAAACTATGCAAATAGCGGGAAACCTTAAACGTCGGAATGAGAATGCACAGGATTATATCAGAAGGTATTTCCATTGGAAACAATGAAAGTAACTATACAGAACTTCAATTTCTATTGACCGGTGATTTGAGTTCTTTGAACCGAAGTGCACTTCATGTAAATCCGTAAAGGATGATACGTTGAAACACAGACTTTGCACCAACAGGTTAAAAATTAAGTGAGCAATCATTTGAAATTGTAACCTGAAGCAATCAGGAGATTATCAAGAAGCGGTTTTGTAAAAAACGGCCTGCGATAAGCCGGATTCAGTAAAGCTAAAACGAATCGAAGACAGAGAGGCTGAAATACGCTATCCGGTGAAGGAGCGAATGGAAAGACTGGTAAAACAGTACGGAAGATCGATCAGAAGCGGAAAGATACAGCAGCACTAAGCAAGGTAAAACCCAGCTTATTAAAACATATCCAAATCAAACTCATGGTGTTTAATCAGTATCCGAAGACAGTAACATATAAATTTCAAAAGAGGGTGTCGTAAAAGGTACCCTCTTTCTTTTTTTATAGGCCGGATTCATCATCCGGCCTTTTACATTTAAAAGAAAATAAAAATAAGAATAAGAAATAATTGTCAACTAATATTAATATTAAATGATTATTTTTGTGTGTCAAAATGAATTCTGATAAACAGCTCTCTGTTTGGATGATTCATATAGATTTGGATTACCGGCAAAACAGAAAATAGCATTTCAGTAGAAGAAGAAATTCAGGAATATATATCAAAAATACTTTTTCCAACGTTTAATATATAACCTTATGAAAACAAGTTATTTGATAAAACATTTTGTTGGTACATTTGTTTTTTTTAGTATTCTTTTTATCAGTGCCGGTCGATTGAATTACTGGCAAGGATTGGTTTACGTGATTATCGGACTTGTTATGGCCGTATTGAACTATACGGTCTTCCGGATTGATGATGATCTTTTAATCGAACGTTCAAAACCCGGAGCTGATACCAAACAATGGGATAAAGCCATTCTGGGAATCTCATTCTTACTTACAATCTGTATGTATACCACTGCAGGTCTTGATTCAGGACGTTACCACTGGTCACCTGAATTTCCATGGATCCTTGTTATTCTCGGCATTCTACTGACTGCATCAGGACAACTCTTGTTTCTTATTGCTCAAAAACAAAATAAATTTTTCTCAAGTACCGTACGTATTCAGACAGATCGAGAACACAGTGTTTGTCAGAAAGGACTTTACACAGTAGTACGACATCCTGCATATATGGGTATGATCATTCAGTCGGCGGGTTTTCCGTTGCTACTAGGTTCCGTGTGGAGCATCATTCCAATTGGATTGTCCATCATTGTTATCCTGATAAGGACAAACCTGGAGGATAAGACATTGAAAACTGAATTGAAGGGCTATCTGGAATATTCTGCTAAAACCCGGTATAAGATCATTCCGTATGTGTGGTGATAGCTTTAAACAAAGTCTTAAAAGGAACCGACTTATATATTTGGTTTTAGTAGCCATGACTATTGTTACAGGACTGGCATCAAGGCATTATTCCAGTAGTCTGCCTCCATGGGTAGAATCCTATCTGGGTGATACGCTTTGGGCATTGATGGTTTTTCTACTGATAGGTTTCATATTCCGTACAAAAAGCACCCGATGGGTTGCGGTTGCTGCAATCTTATTTTCATACAGTATTGAAGTAAGCCAGCTCTATCATGCCCCCTGGATAGATACCCTGCGTTCCAATTGGTTGGGAGGATTAATACTCGGGTTCGGGTTTCTGTGGAGTGATTTGGTTTGCTATACGGTAGGGATTGGAGTTGGGGTTATGATGGAAAAGATATTTATCGAAAAGTAATATGAAAACGAAATTCATCTTTATCCTTGCAATTCTGTCCATTGGCCAAAGCAAAGCTCAATTCAGCGAAGCATATTATAAAAGCGGCAGAGAAAATGCAAGCCGTCAGAATCATAAGGAAGCCATTGCAGATTTCACAAAAGCCATAGAGCTAAAACCGGATTATGCAGATGCCTATTGTGCCAGAGGTATTTCAAAAGATATATTGTTTAAATACGGGGAAGCGATTGCAGACTATTCCAAAGCGATTGCACTGCAGCCGGATAATCCGGCTGCCTATTCCAACAGGGGGCTATCAAATCTAAAGATACATGACTATCAGGCAGCAATAGAAGACTTCACGACCGTAATTAAGCTTATGCCGGACTTTGCCGATGCGTATTACAACAGGGCTGAAGCAGAAATATATGTAAGAGATTTTCAGGGAGCAATTGTTGACTACACAACTTTCCTCAAATTTAAACCTGATGCCATTGACGTGTATATCAACAGGGGAAGTGCAAAAGGTAATATAGGAGACCGCAATGGTTCGATTGACGACTTTGATAAAGCTATCCGCATTGATTCTAAAAATGCAGACACTTATTATAAGATTGGACTTGCAAAAAACGCATTGCAAAACTTTAAAGGAGCAGTTGCCAGTTACACAAGTGCAATTCAGATTCATCCCAATGATGCCGATCTTTATTTTAACAGAGGTATTGCATTCCAGAATCTAAGGGATCATAAAGCGGCCATTATTGATTATAACAAAGGGTTAGAGATTCATCCGGATGTAGCAGTTGTTTATTATAACCGGGGAACAGCAAAAGAACAACTGAGAGATTATCCGGGAGCTGTTGCAGACTATTCAAAGGCGATAGAAATCAATCCTGAGTATGTGGAGGCATATTTCTACAGAGGAGCATCAAAAAGCAAATTAAAAGACTATCCGGGAGCTGTCGCTGACTACAACCATGTGATAGAACTGAATCCCAAAAGTCCGGAAGCGTATGTTCAACGAGGAATGGCAAAAATGAATACCGGGGATAAAGCTGATGGATGTGCTGATCTGACTAAGGCCGGTGAGTTGGGTTTTGCGAAAGCATATGATATACATAACGCTGTCTGCAAATAACAGAATGAAAAAAAGATTTGTATTTTATGATCATACCCCTATTTCATTGACTATACATTTAACAAAAATGGGTGTTTATTAAAATAAATTGTTTAATTTTGGAGTTTGATATAAATAAATTGCTTCAATTTTCATCAACAGCCAGAATACTGATTTGTAATTGATGTAATTGAAAAGATAAAAGAAATATAAGATTTTGGTTGATTGCTTAATCTGCATAAGTATATCAATCCAATTTTTTATTATAAGCTGATGCTTTAAATTATACAATATTTAATTCGGTTTTGCAATAGTCTAAAACAGAATAAAGAGAAATAAAATATTTGTAACTATGAAAAAGTTTTGCATTTCTGCTGCAATAATTGTATTATCAGCTTTATTAGTCAGTCCATTGGCAATTTCGCAAAATTATACCAGGAATTGGTTATTTGGTGAATTTGGATTGGAGTTTAAGCGCGATACAGTTGTGGTACGTCATGATTATGCACAGCACGAAAACAGGGGTATGGGTATTCTAAGTGATAAGGATGGAAACCTGATTTGCTATACTGATGGTTTCACTATCTGGAATTCGAAGCATACGATCATGCCTAATGGGAATAATGTCATGTCAGTAGCAGGAAGTCCACGAGTTCACGAATCAATTATTGTTCCCAAACCTGGTACGGGAAAGCAGTACTATGTCTTTACAGTTGATGCTTATAATGGACAAGCTTCATCCGGGCTATATTATTCGGTAGTCGATTTAAACAAGGATAATGGATTGGGTGATGTAACTCTAAAGGGTAAAAAAATACTGGATAATACTTCAAATAAAATCACGGCTGTTTTTCACAGCAACCTGCATGATGTGTGGATTATAACCCATCAATATAAAACTAATAGCTACTACGCTTATTTATTAACAGAATCAGGACTGACAGAAACGCCGGTAATTAGTTCTGTTGGAAAGTCAATATCTTCTTCTTTTTCCGGACAATTAAAGACCTCACCTGACGGAAATAAGATAGCTTGCAGTTATGATGCCAGCACAACAGCCGAAGGATTTACCTTATTTGATTTCAACAATTCAACTGGGACGTTGACCAATCCTCTTCTCTTTAGTATGCCTGTTACGTATCGAGGATGTGATGGACTGGAGTTTTCACCGGATGCAAAAAAACTATTTGTCTATCAAACAGGAAGTACCGGAGAAAGTGGCTTGTATCAGTTTGATATTAGTAGTGGTACTTATAACGGAATCAACAATTCAAGGATCCGTTTATTTCAGGACATGTATAATACTTTGTTACAAATGCAACTGGCTCCGAATGGAAAGATTTACTTTTCAAAAGGAGGAGGTCAGGATAGTGGCACTAAATACCTGGGAGTTGTTGAAAATCCCAATGAGTGGGGTAATGATTGTAATGTAAAGGAACTTGGGTTATACCTGGATGGGTCATCGTCTTTTGTAGACAGAACGCCTAATTTTATTCAGAATTACTTTTTCAAAACCAGTTTTACTTTCAACAATGCGTGCAGAGGCAATCTTACCGATTTTCAGATTACAAACGAAACGGGTTTAGACTCGGTGAGATGGAGTTTTGGCCAAGGGAGTTCTTCTTTAATACGTCATCCTCAGTTCAGATATAGCATTGCTGGAATCTATACGGTTACTTTATTAGCATATTATCCGGCTAAAACAGATACAATCCAAAAACAGATCACCATTTACCCTTCCCCTGAATTCAATCTGGGAAATGACACTTCAATTTGCTACGGATCTGAATTATCGGTGGCCGAAGGATTTAAATCATATCATTGGAATACAGGTGACAGTACCAGGTCTATCATTATTACAAAACCTGGAAGTTATAAACTGACAGTAGAAAATCAATATGGTTGCCTGACTACCGATTCCGTATACCTAAATGTAATTCCTCTTCCGGTAATTGACATCCAGGATTCGATTCAAATAGGGACACGCGATTCAATACCAGTAAGTCCAGGTATATTTAAAAGTTATTCCTGGAGCACAGGAGATACAACGGCCTCTATATTCATTAAAAAAGAAGGTTGGTATTCTGTTACTGTTGAAAACGAAACAGGATGTTCAGTTACAAAATCATTTTATGTTTACATCAATAAACAAATAGCAGAAGATACTGATTGGAAATTTCTAAATCCCCTGCCATCAGCATTAGCAGGATTGGATATCTGTTTTCTGAACAGTCAGGTAGGTTATATTCTGAATAATAGTCAGATAATAGGTACTTCAGACGGAGGAACTTCGTGGAAAGTGTTAATGGGAATTACTTCAGGTAAACATATGGCTTTTAAAAAGAATTATGGTTATGTTATCGGAAATACGGGTTCCATATACAAATCGACCTATATGGGTGTTGGGTGGAATAAGCTGAATACCGGATTTAGCGATAACTTGACCGGAATTAGTGTTATCAGTAAGGACACTGTTTTCGTAACAGGCACCAACAAACTCTATGTTACCTATGATGGAGGAAAAAACTGGAATATGTCAAGTATAACGAGTAGTTCAATAACTGATTCCTATTTTACAAGTTCTTCTGTCGGGCATGTCGGTTGTACGAACGGAAATGTATTTAAGACTGTTGATGGGGGTAAAACATGGAGTTTGAAAAGCTCAAATAATACTTCTTCAAGTAATATCAACAAAATTTACTTCTCTGACTCAAACAACGGATTTATTTCACGGGGTTATATGGCCGAAATATTAAAAACTACTGATGCGGGAGAAACCTGGAAAATACTCAACTCGTCATCCGATGTAATTAATACTTTTTACTTTCTGGATAGCCAAAATGGATTTTGTGCAGGTGAGGATGGCGTGGTATTTAAAACTGCCAATGGTGGTACAAACTGGGACTGGACTGGCTTTCAGAATGGAAGATATGACGGAACAGATATTAATGGAGTTTATTTTATCGATAAAATGACAGGTTTTGTTACAGGCTTAAGTGGTCGTATTATGAAAACTACCGACGGAGGAAAGACATGGAATGGATATGCGCCAACCTATGATAATATAAAGCAGTTCAAATTAATTTCGAATACAGCCGCATACGGCTTGGTTGGAAATTCATTCATTAAAACAATAGATGGGGGTAACAAATGGACGAATATTGGAGCCCCGGTTTCGAAAGGAAACACTACTCAATTCTATTTTATAGATGATTATTCCGGCTATTGTATTGCCGGAGGGGATATCAATTCGTCAGCTAATGTGGCTAAAGTATATAAAACAACTGATGGTGGAAAAACATGGATTGTTACTAATAATGGACAAGATATTTTTTACGATAATCTATATTCTATTTATTTTGTTGATAATAAAACAGGGTATGTAAGTGGTGGTTATAATAATACAAAAACTTTTAAAACTATTGATGGGGGAAATACATGGGCTGTTATCAATAATTATAGTTTTAGCCAGATGAAATTTATCAACCCACTCATTGGCTTCGGAAGAAATTATAATAAAATATATAAGACAATTGATGGTGGAAAAACCTGGAATGTTTCATTTAGTTCTACCAATATTAACGGAATTGCGTCGTTTGATTTTATAGATGAAAACCATGGATTTTTTGTTGGCAACAGTAGTGCGGAAATGTATAAAACAACTGATGGAGGAATGACGTGGCAGAAGGTAACTGTTCCATATAACTATTATATAAATGTAAAGTTTTATTCTCCAAATGTTGGTTTTATTACCGAAGATTATGGTAAAACATTTCAAACAAGTAATGGCGGAGTTAGTTGGATTCAGCTGAATAAACCTTACAGCGTTTCCGGTATAGAACTCTTTGGAAACGATCTATATGCATTTGGGGGAAGTGGAGTGATAATGAAGAAGAAAGTTGAATATTCACCGGCAATTTTGGTCGTAAATTCCGCTGAAGCAATAACAAATAAAAGTGTTACCCTTTCCGGTAATGTAACATCAAACAATAAAGTGATTAAAAATCTCAGATTTGAATATGGCACCGGGTCATTGATGAATGAGATAGTTTATTTTCCAGACTCTGTTCAACCCAATGCCAGTTTAAACAAAAGTGTGAGTCTAAATGACCTAAAGCCAAACACTACGTATAATTTCAGGTTAACTGCCACAGATAGCAGTACAAAATATTTAAGTAATATATTACAATTTACTACTTTGCCTGATTATTCATTATCCATGAATTATGTTTATTCGGTCACATCGAACGAAGCAGACGTAACTGGGAATGTTGTTTCTAATGCAAGTGATATAACAAATATTGAATTCCAGTATGGTACAGATACAACATTTACATTTAAAACTGTTGCTCAGCCTATCATTGTGTCCGGGAAAACAAGCAAAACTATTGCAGCCCATTTAAGCTCATTAAAGTCCCTGACACGTTATTATACAAGAATCAAAGCAAATTATAATAGTTTAGTAGTTTATAGTTTGCCCGTTGTTTTCACTACTGGCAGTGAATATATGATTACAATATCAAATCCTGCTATAACGGGAAATACGGCTAAGTTTAATACTTATATTGCTGCAAATAAAGATACTATACGGAATATCGAATTTGAATATGGCACTACACGTGAATATAAAAATAAGATTACTGATTTAACTCAAATAGCCAAAGGAACTTACAATTATATAGCAACTCAACTAACTGGATTGGATTCAGCGACCGTTTACTATTACCGTATTAAAGCCAATTTAGGGAAGGAAGTGATTTATAGTGCAGAAAACATTTTCAATCTGAAAAGAAACGTTATTATAATTCCAATTGAGACAAAACTGGTGACCGATAGCTCAATAACTTTGAATGGACTCGTAAATGCAAATGGAATCTTCTTAACTAATATAAGATTTCAGTATGGTAAAACAAGAAACTTTGGGGATTCAATACTTGGGACTCCTTATTACGTCTCTAATTACGGTACCAGTTTAGTTTCTTCCACACTAAAACACTTAACTCCTGGTGTAATCTATTATGCCCGTATAAGTGCTACAAATGGAACAAACAGATATTATTCTGAAGTTTACTCGTTTACTTTTTATCCAAGCGCATTAGACAGTTTAAATGATGAAAGCCGAACTATGATTTATCCGAATCCTGCAACAAACTACCTGTTTGTTAAATCCGATAAAGAAGTAAGTAAAGTTGAGATATCTGATTTCTTTGGAAAATTATTATTGATTACTAAAGATATAAGTGAAATTAATATATTACAATGGCCAAAAGGAATCTATTTTGTCAGGATATATTTGGACGATAAACTTATAACTAAAAAGTTAATTAAGAACTAATCGACATAAAACTGAATATGCATACAAAATGCTAACCATGTTCGAATTAGTGGGTAATGTATTTCTTAAACTAAGGGAATAACGCTCCTCGGTGCGTGTTATTAGTATAAACAACTAAAAAGGATTCACATGAAAAAACTTGTTGTATTTTTATGTTGCGTTGTGATCGGTTTGTTTGTCCACAATGCTATCACTGCCCAGACGACGGTTATCCGTTTTATGGTGGAACTTCCCGGTCAGGGAATATCTCAGGACTCGGCAGTATATTTGGCCGGTAGCTTTAACGGTTGGAATCCCAAGGATGAAAACTACAGGATGGTGCGGGAGGATAACCATCATTATAAGCTGGATGTGCCTTGTTTTGCCAATAAAAAGTATGAATACAAATATACCCTGGGAGGATGGGAACATGTAGAGAAAACCATCGAAGGAAAGGAAATTGATAATCGTGCCTGTACTTCCACGAAAAAATTAAAGATAAAAGATAACGTTGTAGCGTGGAATGTACCTATGGCTAAAAAGGAAGCTAAAGATTCGTTTGCCGGCATGTTGACCAAAGAACAAATCGAACAGATGAAGCAGATGAAGGATTCCATTACTAAAAACCTGGCTCCTGCTATTCCTCAGTTGATGGGTGTCCTCCAGAAGGTGAATATGAATTTACTGGCCGATAAGTCTGATATGCTTCTTGGAAAACAATACAATGCGGAGGTAATTGGTGTTGTTTCTCAAATATTGGATTCGGTGACAAACACATTGATGAAGATAATGGATCTGCTTACGCCCGAACAAAAACAAAAACTGCGTGATGCCATGAAGGATTCGAAGAATCCGGGTGATCTGATCAATATGATCACTAATTCGAAAGGTGCATCATAAAATAAATGAGCATGCAACAACTTTTATCCGGCATAATCAAGTGGCTGGGGTTATACCGGACAAGAAAAGTTGTAGTAGAAAATAAATATATAAATTAAATTATTGATTCAAAAATGATAGAATGTAAAAACTGCAGTAATCAGTTTGAGGGCAATTACTGTAACCAATGTGGACAATCGGCAGCAACACGACGCTTAAATTTAAAATTTCTCTGGCACGATATACTTCATGGATTGTTTCATTTCGATAAAGGTATAATTCTTTCAATCAGGCGACTGTGTATTCATCCCGGACTTACTATCAACGAATATATGGATGGTAAAAGGGTTGGCCATTTTAAACCGTTATCGTTGGTTGTTGTATTGGCAACGGTTTACGGATTGCTAAAACATTTTTTCCTTCACAATGTAGAACAACCCTCAAAAATAATTATTAACAACAATAGTATAAATGCAAGTACATTACATGCCATAACTGAATGGGTTAGCAACCATGGGGCAATAATGTCACTTCTTGTTGTTCCGTTTTATGCGCTGGCTTCATTCCTGGCCTATCGAAAAGAAAAATACAACTATGTAGAACATTTGGTTTTAAATGCTTACACCAGTAGCATGCGACTCTTTGTTACCATAATCCTCTTTCCGCTGGTTGTTCTGATGCAACACAGAAGTGGAAGCAATATAGTAGATACATTGACAACGGTAATAGAAGTGGCTGTTACATGCTGGTGTTTTATACAATTTTTCAGCAACTTAAAATGGTCAATAGCACTAAAAAAGCTGATTTATACTTATTTGTTTTTTTTCTTAGAAATGATCGTGGTAGGTATTGTCCTGATTGTTATATTTTTATTTTACTTTAAGCTTATCAAAATTTAAATATTGCTCCATGATGGTGCAGTCATTCAACCTTTCTAAAACAAAAATAATTTGTTGAATGTTTGACGTTGTCAGTTACGGATAAATTCGAATATTAAATACAGCCTGGTAAAAATAAAGGATGCATTTTATATTCCTGTCCGTAGCGTAAAATGGGAAGAAGAGATAAAAAGGAAGTGTTATTCATTGCGTATAAAACTTTAATAATAAATCAAATTCTATATGAAAACGAACATGTTTGCAGTACTGATACTGTACTTTTTTCCATTATCGCTGTTTGCCATTCCAACAACTTCAACGACTCCAGATACCATGAAAAAGAATATTTATATTGATGCTGCCCAGGCAGAGTCTACAGCTAAATCCATTATTGCTGATGCTGGCGAAGCATCACGTTTTCGTGTGGAGCGTGGTGTTGCACAGGTAGCGGCATTATGGCGTAAAGAAGATGGAACACCGGAGGAATTCAATGCCTTTTGCAAAACAGGGTTTATAGCTGATCCTGTTCAACTGGATACCTTGTTTGAAAAGCTTCAGCAGAATCTTGAAATTATCAGCGGGTATTTTCACAAGATTGATTTGCAACTAAAGGAGCCTGTACAGCTTACAGGTGCCAGCATAACACCGGTGGATGAATTATTTGGTGGGTATGATATTAGTTCACACCTGGATGAAGATCTTTTCGCGAATAAGATAGCGTTTATGGCAGCATTAAACTTCCCGTACTATTCATTGGAAGAAAAGACGAAACAAGGTAAACAGTGGACACGTGAACAATGGGCATTTGCCCGTATGGGTGACCGGTTTACAACACGTATTCCATCAGATGTACTTCAAAACCTGTCGCAGGTATTGGCTACGGCCGATGGGTATATCTCCGGATATAATATCTGCATGGGTAAGCTGCAGAACGCCAGGAATGAAAAGCTATTCCCTGCTGACATGAAACTGATCAGCCATTGGGGCTTGCGCGATGAGCTCAAATCGGATTATTCGGATAAGGTCAGGGGAAAAGAAAAGCAGGAACTGATTTATGCGGTCATGAAACGTATTATCAATCAATCCATTCCTGCTGATGTAATTAATAATGAAAAATACTCCTGGAATCCCGTAACAAACGAGCTGTACCAGGATGGTAAAGCAATAACGGGAATGCCGGAGAATAACAAACGGTACGAGATGTTGCTTGCAAGCTTCAATGCGAATAAAGCGCTTGATGCCTATACTCCACAACTTCCTAACGCACTTATGCGGAATTTCAACGGAAACATGGAGATTCTCCAACAGGATGTGGAAACATTGTTCAAGGGATTGCTTACATCCCCGGAGGTGAAGAAAGTGGCTGCGTTGATTCAAAAGAAGCTTGGTCGTAAGCTACGCCCGTATGATATCTGGTATAATGGTTTCAAGTCGAAACCTGATATTTCTGAAGCCGAATTAAACGTTATTACAGCTAAGAAATATCCTAACCCCGATGCACTGGAAGCAGACCTTCCTGCGATACTGATAAAACTGGGTTGGTCAGCTGAGAGGGCTGTGGAGATAACATCACTGGTAAAAGTGGATCCTGCAAGGGGTTCAGGACATGCTACCGGCGCTATGATGCGCAACGATTATGCTCACCTTCGTACCCGCATTGCTCCTACCGGTATGGATTACAAAGGCTATAACATTGCTGTCCATGAGTTCGGGCACAATACTGAGCAAACCATTACCATGAATGATGTGGATTACTGGATGCTGAATGGCGTACCCAATACAGCTTTTACAGAAGCTGTTGCATTTATGTTCCAGAAACGTGACCTTGAATTACTGGGTTATACCAATGCGAATACTGATGCAGATAACAACCTGGCACTGGATGATTTCTGGTCGTGTTACGAAATTATGGGAGTAGCATTGCTGGATATTGCCACCTGGGAATGGATGTATGCACATCCGAATGCAACTGCTATGGAATTGAAAGAAGCTGTTATTGCCAAATCAATCGAAATATGGAACACCTACTATGCCGGAGTGTTGGGAGGAAAAGATGAAACCATCCTTGCGATCTATTCGCATATGATTGATGCTCCCCTGTATTTGTCGAATTATCCAATCGGATATTTAATCAGTTTTCAGGTTGAAGATCAGATAAAAGGGAAATCAATGGCTGATGAAATACAACGTATGTATACCCAGGGTCGTATCATTCCACAAGTATGGATGAATAACAGTGTTGGTGCGGATATTTCTGCAGAGCCATTGTTAAAGGCAGTAAGGAAGGCGTTGGAGTAATTCTTTTGCCTTAAGAATAAAGTAAGCAAACGATAGAAAGCGCAGGTTGTTGCTCTTTCTATCGTTTTGTAATGTAATGAAGGGTATTCAGCTATTTCACGAAATGTGTACCGACTATTTTATTTTATCACGACTAATAAAGGTCTCATATCATTATTAACAAAAGCAGTTATTTATTGATTCAGATATTATTCATTTCCAGAATAATAAATAGTTTTTTATAACAGAATATATAATTACAATGAAACATCTCCTCTCAGCTTTCCTGATTTTATTTTTTACTATACCCGTATTAGGACAACCAAAAACAGCAAAAGACTATGGTTTTACCCATATCCGGTTTAAATATAAGTCAGATACCGTTGATATATTGATAAAATCCCGCAAAGGGGAAGAAGCCTTCCGGAAACCATTGTTCTTCTTTTGCCAGGGCAGCTTGCCACAGCCATTGATAAAAACCGATGAACATGGTGCGTATGGTGTATTTACGTTTAATCCCGACAGCCTGAGCATTCCATATCATCTGGTGATCGTGGGAAAGCCGTATATACCTCTGATCAAAGATGTTAAGTCGCTTGCACCTGACTATACCTATAAAGGGAGTAACGGAAAGTTTCCAAAAGAATATTCCGATAGGAATCTGCTTGATTATTATGTACGTAGAAACATTGCTATCATAAAATTTCTACAGAAGCAACCCTGGGTATCGGACAGGCAACTTGTATTAGCCGGACATTCGGAAGGAAGTATTGTAGCGGCTAAAATGGCTAGTGTCTCACACCTGGCAACGCAGTTGATCTATTCGGGCGGGAATCCAATGGGCCGGATACTGAACGTCATTGAACAAAACAGGGCTATTGAAACTGACAGCTTACGATACGCAGAATCTGTGATTAATTACTGGCAGCATGTGGTGAAGAATAAAACCAATATGGAGTCTTCGCAGGGTGATACGGATAAAGCTACGTATGAGTTTTCAGAACCGGCCATGGAATACCTGGAAAAACTAAAAATACCTGTTCTCGTGAGTTACGGTACAAAAGACTGGTGTTCACCCTTCAATGACTTATTGCGGGTTGATGTAATACGAAAAGGAAAAACCAATTTCAGGTTTAACCCCTATATAGGGACCGAACATAATTATTTTCCCCTCACGAAAGACAACAAGCCTGATTACGAAATCTTCAACTGGGATCGCGTAGCCAATGACTGGCTTAAATGGCTGAAGGAACAGTCATTGTAACTCTCCTACCCCATTCAACAACTGACTTGTTGAATTAACAAGATGAAGTATCAACGTGCTTATAGGTTGTATTCAACAATAAAAACCACCGTTAATACCATTTTCGAACTTCTTTTTTAGTGCATTACCGGGCACCGGAAGGTAGCTGTAATTTGCATAGTTCTTCTTTTAGATACTTTTAAAACGTGCAGCTTAAAACCGGCTTACACACATCAATTCCTATATGATGCTGCTCTTCATCGTATCATCATCTTATTTGCTGTAAAACGGAGATAAAACGGATGTGAAACGGAGATAAAACGGAGATAAAACGGTATTATAAAAGACCGTATTATATCCGTGTTACATCCGTTTTATCAGGGTTGTATTTTCCTTTTAAAGTAAATAAGATGATGATATAATGATAGTAGAAAGGTTTTAGGAAGGAGTAAGAGGTAAGGAATGAGGGGAGTAAGTTCTTAAAGAAGCTATGCATTCAGCTTGCATATACTGATTCAACTTTAGTAAATCAAACAAACGGCCGGAAAGAATCATCTTTCCGGCCGCTATGTTGTAAAAATATTGTTACAGCTTACTCAGCTACTTCAATTTTCAGGATTTTATCACCTGCACGTATCAAATCGATGACTTCAAGTCCTTCCACTACCTTGCCAAAACAGGTGTGCTGGCGGTCAAGATGGGAAGTATTCTTCCTTGAATGGCAGATAAAGAACTGCGAACCGCCTGTGTTACGTCCTGCATGAGCCATGGACAATACACCACGGTCGTGAAACTGGTTGCCACCATCCAATTCGCAAGGGATAGTATAACCCGGACCACCGGCACCGGTACCATCAGGGCAACCACCCTGGATAACAAAATCAGGTATAACACGGTGGAATGTCAATCCATTGTAAAATCCACTGGTGGCCAGTTTAATAAAGTTTGCTACTGTTTTTGGAGCATCCTGCTCGTAAAACTCAACCTGCATATCTCCTTTTTCGGTAAAAATCGTTGCCGTTTTCATGCTAATGTGTTTATAGTTATTTTTAATTGATTCAGGTACAAAGTTCGTGATGTTTTTCGTTATTTCCAAATAATCAGGAAAGGATTCAGTTTATTTAAGCCGGTTCGCGGTATTTGTGGTATAACATGCCAGAAATCAACTACATAATTTCATTGGATGATCTGTTACCTAAATTGAATTTTAAGCAGTAAAAGTTATGAGAATTTAAAAAAAGCATTTATCTTTGGAGTATAATTCAAGAAAGGGCAACAGGAAAGCAACTAAATATCATTCATTTTCATATACATCATAACTCAAATTGAAAACAGCTATACTTCCGGAGAATTCTCTTATCCTGAATGATTTTGGGAAGGTGGATTACTGCGATACTTTTCGGACGAATCAAAAAGGGAACGAATCAATAGACCGGATTACTACGGAGATATTCAGCGTACCGACATGGGTAGAACGGTTGTTGCAAATAAGAAACCGGATAGTGCGCTTTTTTGGATTAAGAACCGGAAGCACAAAAGACACGAATATAAAAGAGTATTACCCCATTGGATCCAGGGCCGTGTTTTTTACGGTTATCAATAGAAATGAGCATGAAATTGTTTTGTCGGAGAATGACAAGCACTTGAATTTCAGGGTGTCTGTTTTAAAAGAACAACGGAATGAAACTACAACTGTTTATGTGTCTACCCTCGTGAAATATAATAATTTCTGGGGAAGACTTTATTTCTTTTTTGTAAAGCCGTTTCATAAGATAATCGTTAAGTCGCTTGTAAAAAAGATGAGCAGGATGAAATAACAACTTGATATACGGATTAAAGTTTATTTTTCAAGGATTTTTTTTATAAACATATATTGCTCATGAATAACAATATGAACATTCCTTTTCAAACCATAGACTGGACAACGATTGAGCGGATCGAATATAAAGGTGAGTCCGGGAGTGCATACTGGCAGACTATTCAGTTTCCGGGATTAAGGATCCGGATGGTGGAGTATTCGAAAGGATATATGGCAGACCATTGGTGTGAGAAAGGGCATATCGTTCATTGCCTGGAAGGTGAATTTGTCAGCGAATTACAGAGTGGTCAGGAATTTACTCTGACAACGGGAATGACCTATGTGGTAACCGATCATTTGAGTTCCCACCGGTCTACAACGAAAGACGGAGTTAAAGTTATGATTATTGATGGTGATTTTTTAAAGCAGAAATAAAAAGAGTCGTAGGTTCTTAAGTAATTAATAATGAAAAATTAATAATTGCCAAGATGCTGAAATTTAATATTTTGTAGATAAATAAATAGTTTATTAAATCCTATTCACTACTTATATGAAATGAGAGCAGCCATTTATTCAGTATACGGGCCACCGGAAGTGGTCGATATACGGGAAGTTGAGATACCTGTCCCGGGAAAACACGAAGTGCTGGTTAAGGTGTATGCTTCTACAGTGAACCGTACCGATTGTGGTTTCCGGAGTGCTGAGTATTTTATATCCAGGTTCTATAGCGGGTTGTTTAAGCCTAAAAACCATACCCTTGGTAATGAATTTGCAGGAGTAGTTGAAGCAATTGGCCCTGGTGTTGCAACATTGTCTGTTGGAGACAGGGTGTTTGGCTATAACGATGCCACCTTTGGGGCGCATGCCGAGTATATGCTTGTTTCAGAGCATGGAGCCATTACGACAATGCCCGATACCCTTACCTATGGGGAAGCAGCACCCATCTGCGAAGGAGGTCATTATGCCTTGTGCGATATCCGGGCAGCCAACGTAAGCAAGGACCATCATGTCCTGGTATATGGTGCCACCGGAGCTATCGGTTCGGCTGCCGTTCAACTGCTAAAACACATTGGGGCTCATGTTACAGCTGTATGCAATACAGGACATGTAGAACTTATCAAATCATTAGGGGCTGATGGGATTATCGATTACTCCCTGCATGACTTTACAGACACAGAGCAAACCTTTGACTTTATCTTTGATGCCGTTGGCAAAAGTTCCTTTGCCCGCTGTAAGAAAATACTGACAAAGAAAGGAATCTATATTTCCACCGAACTGGGGAAGCATTCGGTGAATATACTGCTGGCCCTGATAACCCCGTTATTCGGCGGTAAGAAAGTATTATTCCCGATTCCAACCACAAGTAAGAAGGATGTCATTTACCTTAAAGAACTTGTAGAAGCTGGCAGCTATAAACCATTAATTGACAGGTACTATCCACTCGAAAGAATTGTTGACGCCTACCGATATGTGGAGACAGGACAAAAAACAGGGAACGTAGTGTTAACTATGACCGACTGATAAGTAGTACCGCACTACACTATAAGTAATTCATAATTCATAATTGTCAAGATGCTGAAATGTAGATTAACAAAAGTTCATTAAACACTATTCACTACTTATATTAGAAATCCATGTATTATATTTCAATTAGAATAAGAGTTATTTAAAATTGAAAGTAAATATATCTGGTATGCTATTTTTATGTAATTTTGTAATTCTTGATCTTATCCCCTAACTAATACCCATCTCCCCAACATGAAAAGTAAAGTAGCCCTAGTCCGTTGCAATTCGTACGAAATAACCGAAGTCAGGAAGGCGGTATCAAGAGGCATGGAGCTACTTGGTGGTGCCGGAAGTTTTGTAAAGCCAGGAGAACAAATATTGCTGAAAGTAAACCTGTTGGTAGGCGAATTGCCTGAAAAATGTGTCAATACCCACCCTTCTGTATTCAGGTCCGTTGCTGAGCAATTTGCTGCAGCAGGTGCCATTGTTCAATATGGTGATTCACCTGGATTTGGTACGCCTTTGGCTGCTGCAAAGAAATCGGGGATTGCATCTGTGGCAGAAGAACTTAATATAGAACTGGCTGATTTTAAGGATGGGCGTGAAGTATTCTATGAACAAGGGCTACAAAACAAGAAGTTCTTTATTGCCAACGGAATCCTTGATGCTGATGGTGTTATCAGCCTGCCGAAGCTAAAGACCCATGCCCTGGAAAGGTTTACAGGGAGTATTAAGAATCAGTTCGGATGTGTGGTTGGAATGCGAAAAGGTGAATTCCATGTGAAATTACCTGATGCCACCGACTTTGCCAGGATGCTTGTAGATTTAAACAACTGTGTGAAGCCAAGGCTGTATATTATGGATGGTGTAGTGGCTATGGAGGGGAACGGTCCCCGTGGCGGTACTGCACGGCCCATGAATGTATTGCTATTCTCTACAGATCCGGTAGCACTGGATGCCACAGCAAGCAGGCTGATCAACCTGAACCCGTTGTATGTGCCGACTACATTGCTTGGTGCTGAAACAGGGGCAGGTACCTTTCTGGAAGAAGAAATTGATATTGTTGGAGATGTCCTTAAGGATTTTATCTGCAAGGACTTTAATGTGGTACGTTCCCCGGTAAAATCCATAAAGAAGACCCAAATGGTCAGCTTCCTGAATAACCGGCTGGTGGCAAAGCCTGTGATCCATCCTGAGAAATGTACCCAATGCGGTACTTGCGTACAAAGCTGTCCGGTGGAAGGAAAAGCTGTGAACTGGCTTAATGGCGATCATTCCATGGCTCCTGTGTATGATTACAAGAAGTGTATACGCTGTTATTGTTGCCAGGAAATGTGTCCGGAAGGAGCCATTGTATTAAAGGACCCGATTATCATTAAGGTAGGAAAACTTTTGTAAGGGAGTAATCTGTCCTGTATAATTGAAATTAGTAATTTCCGGATACTGGAATGTACGCTTTTTTAGATTAACAAATAGTTCATTAAATATCTGCTGTTACTTATGTTTTGAAAAGTGCTTGTTCTTCAAAATTTGTTGTGGAGAATTATTTATTTTCGATGATTGAAATCCAATAATCCGATTTAAAATAACGCGATTATGGAACCCATAGTATTATTAGACAGGACGGTAAGGCCAACTGATGAGATTGTATTTTCAATCATTGGCGACAAAAGTATTCTTTGGCAAGAGATTCTGGCTTATCTGTATGAACATCATACTGATATAACCCAGGAGTGGAATTTCTACAATGATGGAAAAGCCTGGCTCTTCCGAACATTGAAGAAGAAAAAAACAATATTCTGGGTAGGTGTTATAAAAGACACATTCATAGTATCATTCTGGCTTGCTGATAAGGCTGAAACCGTGATTGAGCTAAGTGACCTGCCAGATAGAGTGAAAAATGAGTACAGAAATGCGAAGCGGTATAAGATAGGGCGAAGCTTGTCAATAACTATGTCGGATCAGGAAGATGTGATCAACGTGATTAGGTTGATTGATATCAAGATAAGATTGAAGTGAGATAGTATACTTATGCAGAAATAATTCATATGGACTTATACTTGCAACGTTTTTATAGGTCAAGGAAGTTTTTTTTATTTCTGGTGGAATCATTCTATCAATATTATTGTACCTTTGTCATACAATTTTTTTTTATGGATTTTGTTTAAGGATGTCTCCCCGACATATTCCAGGCGTGAAACAAATTCCTTTCCCCTTTATATTTTTAGTCTTTCAAAATTCAAGAAAGCAAGCATAAGCCTAAATGGTTGATTTATCGTTAATAAATCTGTAATTCTGCGATCAATTATACTATTTCCGGATCTTTTTATGTTTATACATTTACCCCACGTAACAATCCAGTCTGATTCATGTCATTGGTTTTAAAATACATTATAAAAAATAACAACAAGTATCTGTTAAGAAGAAGTTTTCTTTTTATCGGCCTTTGTTTGTTGTTGCCTAATGTTAGTGCACAGACTGAAGAGTATGGTTTAAGTGTCGGACTGCATGGTGTGAAAAATGAATACAACGGCGACCTTGGAAGTGGGCTCTTTCATTTTAATAAACCATGGTATCCGGCAATGGGGTTATCAATAACTACCTATATCTCTCGAACCATTGATTTTGGGTTACAAGGGAGTTTTGGTAAATTCGGCTATTATAAAAATACGACGGATCAATTTGCCGGGTTAAAATATGATGGTTCGCTGTTTATTCATTATAAACTCAATAACGGCCGTATTCTGAAAGTAAATTCAAAATTGTCCCCTTTCATTTCCGTTGGGTTTGGTTTTGCTTCCTATACCATTGATCCAACACTGGATCCTGCTATTAAGATCAATACACAGGGTGTCGACTTTATCATGCCTTTTGGTATTGGTGTTAAATATCAAGTGTTCAATGCAATATCCATCCAGTATCAGTATCTGTATAACAAGACCAATATGGACAACCACGACGGAGCCAATCCTACAACCGGCAATGGTACTCTTGGTAGTGATGCCTACGGGCAGCATATACTTGGAATCATATATGTCTTTAAAATGCCTAAGATCTATAAATGCCGGTGTGAGTATAATTAATAGATTGTTTTTCTGATGTACAAGGATTATACATAGACGATATGTTAATTGGATTTATTCCATACTATTCCTGTTTTTTTTAATTCAGATAGTGGATTAAAATTAGGTGTTTGATTTTGCATTTTTTTCTTTAATCTCTAATCCTCTTTTTTATATTCAAAATCCAAAACAATATCTGAAACAGAATAAAGCAAGAAGGTTCGCCTTTCTGTTTCGTGCAGTGTTTAATCGAGGCATGAATGCTGATGATCCGGTTTTATTCACTTAAAAGAAATGGTTAATGCCTATAAAAGTAAAATAAATAATAATTCCATAACACTTGAATTTTATATATGGAAAAACATGATATTTTTGTGAAGCATTAATATACAACACCATCTATGCTTCAGTATAGAGATTATTTGACTAATACGTTAAACAGAAATGTTTTTCATGAATTTGTATTTTTATTTTTTTATATGTACATACAACAAAAATCAGTCACTACGAAAACAATCAACAGCGGTTGGATTTTCAATTTTGTCTTTTCCTGTTTATTTCTGCTGTTCATGGCTGGATGTAAAAATGATTTGTCGATGGTTAATGATGTGGATGGCAATTCATACCATACCATTAAAATTGGTACACAGACGTGGATGGTAGAGAATCTTAAAACAACTAAATTCAACGATGGAGCACCCATAACATTGATCAGGGATAGTGCTACCTGGAAAGCTGCTCTTTCACCGGGTTATTGTTTTTATAGAAATGATTCAGCCAAAAATAAACTTACATACGGGGCATTGTACAACTGGTATGCAGTGAATACCGGCAAGCTGGCACCCAAAGGCTGGCATATTCCCACGGATGCTGAATGGTCAGTATTGATCAAATATGTGAGTTCAAAATACAATACATCCTGTTCTGCTGCTAAAGCTTTGGCTTTAAACTCTATATGGAGACAGGATAGTACGGGTTGCTCGGTTGGTAATGACCAGACAAAAAACAATGGCTCAGGCTTTTCAGCTGTTCCGGGTGGTATCCGCAATGTTTCATCTGGTTCTTATGCAAGCCTTGATAGCAACGGTAACTGGTGGAGTTCAACACAAGTAGTACCGGGTTGGGCTTGGAGAATTAGCCTGTATAATAATTTCGGGGATGTGGGACGTGGCAATGAATTTATTCAGGCAGGATTGTCAGTACGTTGTATAAAAGACTGATTCTTATTTTCCAATTTATATCCGGAAGGAACGATATTGTTCTCCCAGACGTAAAGAATAATTAAAAAAGCGAAGGTTGCACATACTGTGTGGCCTTCGCTTTTTACTTGTTCTACCTTTCAAACAGCTTTTTCAACAGGTCCTGTCTTTTCAGATGTTGCAGGTCCTTAATAATCTGGCTCTTGTATTCGTTTTTGTACCAGAAGAAGAACTTCCGTTGTTCCAGTTTTTCGTCCTTGCTTTTGGCTGTAAAAACCGGTTCCAGCGTATATGGATGATACCCTGAGTAATAAATCTCAGTGGCTAGTGTCATGGGTGTCGGGGTAAAATCCTGCACCTGTTCCAGGCGGAAATCAAGCTTCTTGGTCAATGCTGCCAGTTCAGCCATATCCTCGTTGGTGCTGCCCGGGTGACTGGAGATAAAGTAAGGGATCAGTTGCTGATTTAGCCCTGCTTCCCGGTTAATCCGGTCAAACTGTGCCTTAAACTGCCCGAAATAAGCAAACGAAGGTTTGCGCATTAAATTCAATACTTTATCCGAGGTATGTTCAGGTGCTATTTTCAATCGTCCGGAGACATGGTTGGTTATCAGCTCACGGATATATTCTGCATGGCTTTTATTCGCCTGCGGGTTCTTAGTGTCGCTCAACAGCATGTCATACCGTACTCCGCTGCCTATAAAAGATTTTTTTATACCAGGGATTTTATCCACCGAGCGGTATATGTCAAGCAAGGAACTATGGTCGGTATTCAGGTTAAAGCAAACTTTCGGAAATATACAGGAAGGTTTGTTGCATTTGCGGCAGATTTCCATGTCAATGCCATGCATCTGGTACATATTAGCAGATGGTCCCCCAAGATCGCTTAAATAACCCTTAAAATCGGGCATAGCGGTAATCTTTTCCACTTCTTGCAGGATCGATTGTTTGGATCGGGATACTATATGTTTCCCCTGATGGGCGGAAATGGTACAGAAGGCACAGCCTCCGAAACAACCCCTGTGCAGGTTTACTGAAAACTTAATCATCTCGTATGCCGGTATGGTCTTATCCTTGTATTTGGGATGCGGAACACGTGTATAGGGTAGATCGAACGAAGCATCCAGTTCTGCTTCACTCAGCGGTTCGTATGGTGGATTGACAACCACCCAGCGATTGGCTGTCTTTTGGATCAATCGCGCAGCATTGTATTTATTCGATTCCTCCTCAATGTGTTTGAAGTTGGAAGCATATTTCTTTTTATCGGCAAGGCATTCCTCGTGCGAAACCAGTGATATATCTTTCCAGTCAGGGTGTAGTGGTATTTCCTTCGATAAATAGGAAGTCTGCGGAATATCGTGCAGTTCCTTGAAAGTCTTTCCGGATTGCAACTGATGTACCAGTTCCACCAGGGGCTTCTCCCCCATTCCATAGATCAGTAAATCAGCTTTTGAATCGACAAGTATGGAAGGCATCAGTTTGTCCGACCAGTAATCATAATGCGTGAAGCGACGAAGGGAAGCCTCTATCCCGCCAATGACAACAGGCACTTCTGGATACAGTTTCCGGATAATACTGGCATAGGTAATGGTTGCGTAATCGGGTCGCATGCCTGCTTTACCATCAGGCGTATAGGCATCATCAGAGCGCAGGCGTTTGTTGGCGGTATAATGGTTCACCATGGAATCCATATTTCCTGCTGAGACGGCAAAGAACATACGGGGACGTCCCATTTTTTTAAAATCACGTAAATCATCCCGCCAGTTAGGTTGTGGTACGATGGCAACCTGCAATCCCTGTGCCTCCAGGATGCGTCCGATAACAGCCGCACCAAACGAGGGATGGTCGATATAGGCATCCCCGCTGAACAGGACTACGTCTACTTCATTCCAGCCACGCAGTTCCAGTTCCTTTTTGGTTGTCGGAAGAAAATCGGTAAGTTTGTATATGTTGTTTTGCATAGAGTTTTTCCCTAAAATCACTGCTGACACTTTTTGGTTCAGAAGCTTATTCTTGATGGTACAAAGATACTGAAATAATCCAGTCCTGTAAATGACAAATTATTCATTGATTTTTAAAACCATGGATTTATCATTTAAATAAACGATTCAACGAATTAAATGTTGGAAACAATGAATTACTTTTACAGTGCCTAAGTGATCTGACAGAAATTGCCGATTGATAAACTAAGTTCAAAAAAAGCTTGTTTATAGATAAATAAGCCGGTTGATACTTTAATTATAATGCTTCATGTTTATGGTTGATAGTAATTTAAATAAAGGAAACAAGTCGAATATAAAATAATATTATGGATAAATCTGAAATATCTGACGGTCAGCAAGTCTCACTGAGTACGCAGACACGGTTTATATTCTCTACGTCAGGGAGCCAGTCGTCGAATGTGAAACACAACACGGCTCTCAAAGCAATCGGGGTCAACATGGTATATTTTACCTTTGGATACGGGATTAGTGCCCTGGAATATACCAACCTGCTCAGGTCGCCTGTTGCCAGGGCGGGTGCAGTTACAGGACAGGGACTTAAGTCAGCCGTGATACCTTTCCTGGATTGGGTGGAAGACATAGCTAAGAGTACAGGTGCCGTAAATACCATTGTGCGGGAAGGTGACAGGCTGCTTGGGTATAATACCGATGCCTACGGTTTTGAAACTGCCTTACGCAGGCATATTGAAATAACCGGTATGAAACTTAAAACAGCCGTGATTTATGGCAACGGCGGTGTTTCGGGTGTTGCATCCCACGTGCTGAAAAGCCTGGGCATGGATGTTACCATGTCAGGCAGGAATAAGGAACATGTGGACAAGAAAATGGATGAGCTTGGTTTAGTTCATTTTGAAGGACCGTACGATTTAGTGGTGAATGCCACGCAGGCATCCTCTGGAAGCCTTTCTGATGCTGATAACCTGTTGGATATCCTTTCTGTGTGTAAGATGGTATTCGATCATAATATGCCTGAAAAAGACGGAAAGAGAAATTACCTGCTGGAGCATTGCAAAGTTTCGGAGATTCATTTTATCCCGGGGAAGGATATGTATGTTCCCCAGATGATAAAACAATGGAAATTATTCTTAGATGGCACTGAAAATGGTGGTAACCTGTTTCATA
>Ga0302286_10000578_pt1 | contig 29831 bp, 22 predicted proteins | sample III_Fen_E2_3_FD_198765 | JGI IMG/M metagenome (GOLD analysis project Ga0302286, IMG submission 198765) | Peat permafrost microbial communities from Stordalen Mire near Abisko, Sweden - III_Fen_E2_3 | ecosystem: Environmental > Terrestrial > Soil > Wetlands > Permafrost | place: Sweden: Abisko...
TGCACTGGCATTGCTTAAAAAAGAAAAGGACACGTTTAAACCTGAAGATATTGTCGTGATAACTGTCTCGGGTAGGGGAGATAAGGATATGGATACTTATATTCAAGAGTTTAATAAAAGAGTTTGAGGAGTTTGAAGAGTTTGAAGAGTTTGAGGAGTTTGAGGAGTTTGGAGAGTTTGAAAAGTTTGAAGAGTTTGAAGAGTTTGAGGAGTTTGAGGAGTTTTGCGAATGATTTTTCTGTTCACATACTATCTATTCAGGAACAATAATTTCCAGTTATTTTAAAAAAATATGAATATAATTGTAAAATCAAAGAAAATGCTGGCTGACTTACAGACGCCGGTAGGAATTTATCTCAAGATCCGGGATTTGTATACCAATTCGGTACTCCTTGAAAGTTCTGATTATCATGGCGTGGAGAACAGTTATTCATACATTGGGTTTTGTCCCATAGGAGGAATTTCGGTAAACCGGTTCGTGATTACCGAGGAATATCCCGATGGGAGTAAGATCTCAACGCCGGTAACCGATAAAATGACGGTGGCTGACAGGTTCGATGTTTTCCTGAAATCGATTAATATTGAAAATGATGGAATCGAAGTTCTGGCGAACGGTTTGTTTGGATATTCGTCCTACGAATCGGTGCAGTATTTCGAAGATGTAAAATTATCAGCACGCGAAACAGTACCGGGAAGTATGCCGGGCTTGCATTATGTGCTGTTTAAATACATTATTGCCGTCAATCATTTCAACAACGAATTGACAATCATTGAAAATCTGTTGGAGGGTGAGAGTTCTGCCATTGCCGAGATTGAGGAGATATTAATCAATAACAACATTGCAACTTATGAATTTGCGGCGGTAGGGGATGAAAAGTCCGACATCACGGATGATCAGTACAAAGCAATGGTCCGTAAAGGAAAAGAACAATGTTTCAAAGGCAACGTCTTTCAGATCGTATTATCACGCAGGTTCTATCAAAAGTTTAAGGGTGATGATTTTATGCTGTACCGTACCTTGCGGTCAGTGAATCCATCACCGTATCTCTTTTACTTTAATTTTGGCGATTTCAGAATATTCGGATCATCACCGGAGGCGCATTTGGTGGTGGATCCCAAAAAACAAAAGGCTTACATAAAACCTATTGCAGGAACATTCCGTCGTACCGGTGATGACGAGAAGGATTTTCAACTGGCAGAAAAGCTACGTCATGATAAAAAAGAAAATGCCGAACATGTGATGCTGGTCGACCTGGCACGAAATGACCTGAGCCGCAATACCGACCATGTGGAAGTGGAAGTGTTCCGTGAAGTGCAGTATTATTCACATGTACTTCATTTGGTATCCAGCGTAAGCGGAAAATTAAAGCCCGATACAAAGGTGATTAAGTTGTTTGCCGATACATTCCCTGCAGGAACACTGTCGGGAGCACCGAAGATTAAAGCCATGCAATTGATCGACCGGATCGAGCCGCACGATCGTGGTCCATATGGGGGTTGTCTTGGATATATCGGGTTCGATGGCAGCTTCAACCAGGCCATTACCATCCGTTCGTTTGTCAGTAAAAATAACACCCTTTATTATCAGGCAGGTGCAGGGATAGTCGCTAAATCGGAAGAAGAAAGCGAGTTGCAGGAAGTGAATAATAAACTGGCAGCACTGAAAAAGGCAATTGATGTTGCATCCGGCAAATAACCCCCGACCCCTGAAGGGGAGGAAGAAATATTACTACTGATTATTCTAAAAACTTACTATATGAATACTATACAAGATAACATACAAGACGAAACTAACTTAGTTCCCCTTCAGGGGCTAGGGGTAAATTCCCCTTTAGGGAACAGAGGTTGTCGTATTTTAGTTTTCGATAATTATGACTCTTTTACCTATAATCTGGTACATGCCGTCAAGAAGTTGGGATATACCGATGTCGAAGTACATCGCAACGATCAGATTGCGCTAGAAGATATTGCACGTTTCGATAAAATTATTCTTTCACCCGGACCCGGTGTTCCTTCCGAATCGGGCATATTGTTGGATGTGATCCGGAAATACGCTCCTACAAAGAGTATCCTGGGTGTCTGTCTGGGTGAGCAGGCGATTGCTGAAGCTTTCGGCGGGACATTGATCAACCTGACCGAAGTACATCATGGTGTCAGTTCGATTGTCGACGTATTGGAAGAAGATGTGCTGTTTAATGGTTTGCCAAAACAACTGGAAGTGGGAAGGTATCATTCCTGGGCAGTTGAGAAAAGTAACCTGCCCGATTGCCTGACTATAACAGCTGTGGATGATGAGGGAATGATTATGGCATTGGCGCATAAAACCTTTGATGTGCGGGGTGTACAATTTCATCCGGAATCGGTATTGACTCCCGATGGTGAGAAGATGCTGAGGAATTGGTTGATTAGTTGATTAAGTTAATTGGTTGATTAAGTTGATTGGTTGATTAGTTGATTAAGTTAATTGGTTGATTAAGTTGATTGGTTGATTAAGTTGATTAAGTTGATTGGTTGATTAAGTTATTTAGTCGGTTGGTTGAATGGTTGCGAGAATTTTCGTTGCGAAAAATATCGCAATAGAAACTTGGAGTATGTTTAAATTATTATTGAAGATAATAATTCTTTAATTTCTTTGTCAGTTAAATTCTCTTTTTCTGATTTATCAAAGATTGAAAGTAAAAATACAGTAGTATTGGCAATCGCAATGTGAGTAATAATTCTGGCACCTCCTGATTTTCCTTTTCCTTTGGAAGCTATTGAAATTCTGATTTTGTAGTAATCTTTGCCAATAGAAGTACCATAATAAGGGGTAACTTTGAGGATATTAATCAAAGACAGAAGTTCAGTTTTAAGGGACGTGTATTTTTTATTAATCTTTTCGTTTGTTTCTCGAAAAATTTGATAGTAACTATATTATAACTCATTTAAAAAGTCTTCAGCATTACGTGCAGTTTTTTCACTTTTTTTAATTAGATTCAGTTCATCAATAGCATCTTTCATTTCCGATAATAATCGAGCTTTTACTTCAGTTATAGATTTAGCTTTTACATAAGAAATACTATTTATAACATCCATGAATGAAATGGCTTTATTGTCGGGGATCTCTAATAATATTTTCATAATAAATTGAATTAATGTGATTTATTTAACAACAAAGATAATTCAAAATTACTGATTTTATAATTCTTTATTCTGATATTTAATATATTATAGATTTTAAATAATCATATTAATCATAACATTTCCTACTCTATAATTGTTGGAAAAATTGAAATTGAACAATAAATATGAAACAAATACTAAACAGATTATTTGATCATCAATCCCTGACAAGGGGGGAAGCAGCTGAAGTAATGACAAACATTGCAGCCGGTAAGTATAACGATTCACAGATTGCTGCATTTGTATCCGTTTATTTGATGCGCAGCATTGAATTGGATGAAGTGATCGGATTTAGAGATGCGCTGCTTAATATGGCCGTTAAAATGAATCTGTCGGAGTTTGATCCACTGGATATAGTAGGCACGGGCGGTGATGGGAAGAATACTTTTAATATTTCAACATGCAGTTGTTTTACTGTAGCCGGTGCCGGGTACAAAGTGGCCAAACACGGGAACTATGGTGCTACTTCAGTAAGCGGGTCGTCGAATGTGCTGGAGTATTTCGGAGCTAAGTTTACTACCGATCTGAATGTCATAAAACGATCGTTGGATGAGGCCGGTTTTGCCTACCTGCATGCTCCTTTTTGTAACCCGGCAATGAAAAATGTTGCTCCGGTACGCAAGAATCTGGGAGTTCGTACGTTCTTTAATGTGTTAGGGCCGCTTATCAGTCCTGTACAACCAAATTATCAATGCCTGGGAGTCTACAGTCTGAAGATGATGCGCCTGTATAATTATATTTATCAGAGCCTCGGATGTCAGTATTCCATCGTTCATACCCTGGATGGGTACGATGAAATATCGTTGACCGACACGTGCAAAATTGTGAATAATCAGGGTGAATTTGTATACACTCCTGAGGACCTCGGATTTGGAAGAATCGAACAGCACGCTTTGTATGGAGGTGAATCAGTGGAAGATGCAGCAACAATATTCATGAATGTACTTGATAATAAGGCCACCGATGCCCAACGCAATGCTGTGGTTATTAATTCTACATTTGCCATTCAAACACGTTGCCCACAGAAGCCACTGGAACAATGCCAGGCAGAAGCCCGTGAATCACTGGAAAGCGGACAGGCTAAGAAATCGTTCATTAAGTTCGAAGAGATCTATAGCTAGCCACTTAGTGGTAATTTTACGTTTTGACCCAAAAGGTCGACTGATAACGACTTTTTAATAGTTAAATAAAATATTATTGCATTAAAATTACGATCTTGAAATTTGGTAACCTTTTAGGGACCGAATAATTCCAATGCAGGATACTTTAGGATGCTTTAAAGTTGAAGAAACTGTTACTCTAATTAATATTTTGTCTATCGAAGTACCTTATTTACAAAAACCGATTCATGTCAACCATATTAGATAAAATTCTTGCAGACAAATTTCTAGAAGTTGCAGAACGTAAACTGTCAGTCTCAATATCAGAATTGGAGAACTCAACTGCTTTTACAAGGGTCTGCTTGTCAATGAAACAAAGTTTGCGAACTTCACCAACAGGAATCATATCGGAGTTTAAGCGGAAATCACCCTCTAAAGGCTGGATTCATGAACATGCAAATGTGGAGGAGATTACTTCAGGATATTGTGCAGCCGGTGCAGCCGGTATCTCAATACTGACGGATTTTCCATATTTTGGAGGTACTACTCAAGATATCATTACGGCTCGTCCTCATATCTCTTGCCCTGTATTGCGAAAAGATTTTGTGATTGATGAATATCAACTCTACGAAGCCAAAGCAATGGGAGCTGACGTAATATTACTCATTGCTGCAGCTTTAAGTCCTGAAAAAACACTTGAATTTGCAAAAAAAGCACATAACCTGGGGTTGGAAGTGTTGCTCGAAGTACATAATCAGGCCGAGTTAATGCATGCCAATGAATATGTGGATATGATGGGTGTAAATAACAGAAATCTGAAAACTTTTGAAGTAAACACAACTATTTCATTTGAATTGTGCGGAATGATACCCGATGAATTTGTAAAAGTAAGTGAAAGTGGAATCTCATCCACCGAAGCTGTCAGAAAATTAAGATCGGCTGGCTACAGAGGCTTCCTAATGGGTGAGAACTTTATGAAAGAACCAAATCCTGCAATATCATTGTCCGGATTTATCAGTAAACTTACGGAATATTAAATATTTCAATTTTACTTAATTTAAACAACACAACAATATAAAATTGCATTAGACGCAAACAGTCGCAAAACAAGATATAAAAGAACACAGTTGATAACTACCTAAAGGTGTTTTAAAAACTTACAATTCGACAACATTGGTAAAAAAATATTACCTTTATTGTGAACTTTGTAATTGCAACTATTTAATGATCTATTTGGTGATTTTCAAAGTATTGATATTCCGTGTCTTGAAAATTATTAATTGTTCATTATTAATTACTTAACAATTGTATGTTGTTTTTTATTTTGATAAAGCAGAACTAATAAAAATTATATAATAATAAAACTAACTTCAAAATTGCCTATTTAATGTCGGTATTACTTTTAAAAAGGTCAATTTTTATCTCCATTGTTTTTTTGGAAAAATGCTACAACTTATGAATAAAGAATTTAAAGTCAAAGTCTGCGGAATGAAATTCCCGCAGAATATTGAAACTGTATCTGAATTGAATCCAGACATGATGGGTTTTATATTCCATCCGAATTCACCCCGTTATGTCGAACGATTGGATGCCAAAGTAGTACATTCAATACCTGATAATATTCTGAAAATAGGTGTTTTTGTAGATCAGAAATTTGTGGATACATATTTAATGATCGAAAAGTATAAATTAAACGGTGTTCAATTACACGGTAAAGAACCTGTTGAATATTGCAAATCATTTAAAGAGCTGAACCTGAAAGTGCTTAAAGCTTTTCCAATATCCGAAGCCTCTGATTTTGATGCTACCATTCCCTACGAAGGATCGTGTGACTATTTTGTTTTCGACACTAAAACTTCCCTGCCTGGGGGATCGGGAGTTAAATTCGACTGGAATATATTATATGAATATCAGGGTAATACACCTTTTATTTTGAGTGGTGGAATATCCCCTGAAGATGTTGAATCGATAAAAAAAATTAAACATCCAAAATTCTCAGGGGTTGATATAAACAGTAAATTTGAGATTAGTCCGGGTTTAAAGAGCCTGGTGATGGTCAGTGCATTTGTACATAAGTTGATTGGTTAATCAGGTTGAACGGTTGAATGAATTTAAATACTTAAAAGTATTAAAGCTATTAATTATGAATAGAATAAATTTTTTATTTGAGAAAAAGAAAGCAGATATCCTATCCGTTTATTTTACCGCCGGATATCCAAAACTTGATGATACTTTGCCAATACTACTTAGCCTGCAGGAAAACGGGGTTGATCTGATTGAAATAGGAATTCCCTTTTCAGATCCCATGGCTGATGGCATAGTAATACAGAATAGCAGTCAGGTGGCTTTGCAAAATGGCATGAGTATTCGTAAACTCTTTGATCAGCTCACTGCTGTCAGGGCTCAGATCCATATTCCTTTAATTATGATGGGGTATCTGAATCCGGTTATGCAATTTGGGTTTGAGAACTTTTGCAAAGAATGCAGTCGGGTAGGGGTGGATGGAATGATTATTCCTGATCTGCCATTATCTGATTTTTTAGCAGAATATAAAGAAATAGCCTTGAGGTATAAACTCGAATTCATATTCCTCATTACACCTGAGACATCCGACGAACGAATTCGTCTTATTGACAGCCACACCAATGGATTTATTTATATGGTTTCATCGGCTGCTACTACCGGAACACAAACTTCGTTTGACAATAAGGTGGATTACTTTAACCGGATCAATGCCATGAATCTTAAAAATCCACGTCTTATTGGTTTTGGCATTTCAAATAAGTCAACACGCGAAATGGTGTGCAAGTATTCTTCCGGAGCAATTATAGGGAGCGCATTCATTAAAGCCCTACAAGAGACGCGGGATGTAGAAAAAGGGGTTAAATTATTATTGGGTAATCTTCAGAAATAAATTTTTCATATTTATCAATTCATTAAAAATGCCGGATTCAAAAGAATCCGGCATTTTTAATAGTAAATTGTCAATGATTAAATTGTCAATTCTTTATAGTGTTTTTCTTACTTCAGTTTCTTCATAACTTTCAACAATGTCACCAACCTGTATGTCGTTGTAGTTTTTGATATTCAAACCACACTCATAGTTAGTACCTACTTCTTTGACATCATCCTTGAATCGTTTTAATGAATCAAGTTCGCCGGTATACACCACGATGCCATCACGAATGATACGAATCTTGTTATTCCGTTTGATTTTTCCTTCGCGAACCAGACAACCTGCAATGGTTCCCACCTTCGTGATTTTAAATACTTCACGAATTTCGACAGTGGCAGTAATTTCTTCTTTAATTTCAGGAGAAAGCATACCTTCCATAGCCGATTTGATTTCTTCAATGGCGTCATAAATAACTGAGTAAAGACGAATATCAATTTCTTCTTTGTCCGCCATTTTACGGGCAGTAGTTGTAGGACGAACCTGGAAACCGCAGATGATAGCATTGGAAGCAGCAGCTAACAATATATCCGATTCTGAAATAGCACCCACCGCTTTGTGGATTACATTTACCTGAATGTTCTCTGTTGATAAGTTCAATAACGAATCCGATAAAGCTTCCACTGAACCATCCACATCACCTTTCACAATGATATTTAATTCTTTAAAATCACCAAGAGCAATACGACGGCCTAATTCGTCAAGAGTAAAGTGTTTCTTGGTACGTATGCTTTGTTCACGTTGTAACTGTTCACGTTTGTTTGCAATTTCACGGGCTTCATGTTCCGAAGTCATTACATTGAAATTATCACCGGCCTGAGGAGCCCCGTTGAGTCCTAATATCAAAGCGGGCTCACCTGGTAATACCTGAGTAATCCGTTGATTACGTTCGTTGAACATGGCCTTTATTTTACCATAATTAGTTCCGGCCAGTACTACATCACCCAAGTGAAGTGTTCCGTTATTTACCAGAATAGTCGAAACGTAACCTCTCCCTTTATCTAACGTTGATTCGATAACCGAACCGATAGCACGTTTATTCGGATTGGCTTTCAATTCAAGTAATTCGGCTTCCAGCAATACTTTTTCAAGTAATTCAGTGACACCATCACCCTTTTTAGCTGAAATGTCCTGTGATTGATATTTTCCACCCCAGTCTTCGACCAGGTAATTCATTTGAGCTAATGTTGCTTTTATCTTTTCAGGATCTGCCCCGATTTTATCTACCTTATTGATTGCAAAGATGATTGGTACGTTGGCAGCCGAAGCATGATTAATCGCTTCAATAGTTTGAGGCATCACATTATCGTCGGCAGCTACTATAATAATAACAATGTCAGTTACCTTTGCACCACGTGCACGCATGGCAGTAAATGCCTCATGCCCCGGAGTATCCAGGAATGTGATTCGTTGGCCATTTTCAAGTTTTACATTGTAGGCACCAATATGTTGTGTTATACCACCGGCTTCACCGGCAATAACATTTGTTTTACGGATATGATCGAGCAATGAGGTTTTACCATGATCGACGTGACCCATGACGGTTACAATCGGAGCACGAGGTAATAAATCCGACTCAGTATCTACTTCTTCTTCACCAATCGCTTCAATAACGTCAGCACTTACATATTCAGTAGTAAATCCGAATTCTTCAGCAACGATATTGATTGTTTCAGCGTCCAACCGTTGATTGATGGATACCATCAAACCAATGTTCATACAAGTGGCGATAACCTGATTCACTGTTACATCCATCATGATAGCCAATTCACTAGCAGTCACAAATTCAGTCAGTTTAATAACGCTTTCTTCATCACGTTCACGTTGTGCCTGTTCCTGTTGACGAACACTTACACTATCACGTTTATCACGGCGGTATTTCGAACCTTTTCCTTTTTTATTTGCTCCCGACAAACGTGCCAGGGTTTCTTTTATTTGTTTTTGAACATCTTCTTCGTTAACCGCTGGTTTTATGGTCCTCTTCAGACGGTCTTTGTTTGGTCTTGCTACTCCTGCACCACCTGTTGTTCCAGGTGTTACTTTTTTGGGATGAGCAAATCCTTGTGTCGGTCCGTTTGGTTGCGGTACTTTGGTAATGTCTACTTTTTGATTTGAGAAACGTTCACGCTTCTTTTTAGGATGTATAGGTGTCGGATTTGCAGCTACTTCAGCAGCTGTTCTCAATATCTTCTTTTCTCCGGGTAAAACAGGTTTCTTACTGTCAATAATAATCTTTGATTTATCTTCTCTTTCGCGTCGTTTCTGTTCTTTTGTTTTTGGTTTAGGACGAGTACTCTGGTTTAATAGTTCCAGGTCGATCGTGCCAATCACTACAGGGGCAACATCAGTTATAGGTCTTGCCAGCGAAAAGACTTCATCTTCTTCATGATCGTTATCTTTCGTTTCAACATTCCGTTCTACAGGTTCTGGTTCTGGTTCTGCTTTAGCTTCAACAGGAACTTCGAATTTTTTAACCGGTTTGATAAATTCAACTTTTGGTTCCTGGCTGACATGTTGTTCTTTTTTTATGACCTTCTGTTCTTTATGTTCAACAACGATATGCTCAGGAATATTGCTTTTTTCTTCAACTTTAGGTTCAGGCACCGGTACGACAACCACTGCTTCAACTTCTTTCTTAGGTTCTTCTTTAATTGGCGGAATAACTGTTACAGGAACTTCTTTATTGACGATGTCCTTTTCTGTATCTATTTTTCCGACTGCTTTCTCAACAACTTTTTCTTCAACAACTACAACTGCTTTCGGTTCGATAACAATTTTTTCAACAACAACTTTTTCTTCAACAGGTTTCTCAACTACAGGAGCCGGAACAACTGCTTTTTCAACAACTGTTTTTTCAATGACAGGTGCAGGTGCAGGTGTTGGTACTTTTGTTTCTGCCTTTACTTCTGAATGTTTGTCTTTTGTATCCAAATCAATATGTCCAACAGATTTGAAATGAGGTAACTGATCATCAGAAATAGTCACATGAATTGTTTCAACAGGTTTCTCAACCGGTTTAGGTTTATTGTACCCCTCAATAGATACACTGGGAGCCTTTTCTTTTAGAAGACGCTCCTGGCTTAATCGCTCCGATTCAATTTTCAGAGCCATATCTTTATTAAATTCTTTTGCAAGCAAAAGGTGTAAGTCATCCGACAATTTCAAATTGGGGTCGACGACTATTTTATGACCTTTTTTCGCCAAAAATTCAACTGCGGTGGTCATCCCAACATTTAAATCTTTACAGGCTTTACTTAATCTTATGGACATATGCTATAATTACAGTTTTTCTTATTTTTATAAAAAGTCTACGGTTGATACTTTCCGTTCTTAAGTTCATCTTATGATCCCTTCGAATACGGAAATCAAAACACGAAATACTTTATTCTTCCTCTTCGAACTCGGCAGAAAGGATTGCCAATACTTCGTCAACGGTTTCTTCTTCAAGGTCTGTGCGACGAATCAAATCCTGGCGGGATATTGCCAATACATTTTTTGCAGTATCACAACCAATTGCTTTCAACGCATCAATCACCCATTGATCAATTTCATCGCTGAATTCATCCAGGTAAATATCTTCGCTTTCAGTGTCTTCATCCATTTCACGGAATACATCGAGTGTATAACCCGATAACATTCCTGCCAGTTTGATATTCAATCCACCTTTTCCGATCGCTTGTGACACTTCTTCGGGTTTGAGGTAAATCTCTGCTTTCTTTTCTACTTCATTCAATCGAATGGATGAAATTTTTGCAGGACTTAAAGCACGTGAAATAAATAAATTAATATTGTTCGTGTAATTGATGACATCGATATTCTCGTTCCGTAATTCCCGTACGATACCATGAATACGCGATCCCTTTACACCAACACAAGCACCTACCGGATCAATACGGTCATCGTACGATTCAACAGCTACTTTGGCTCGTTCGCCCGGTATACGGGCAATTTTCTTTATTGTTATTAATCCTTCATGAATTTCAGGTACTTCCAGTTCGAACAAACGTTCAAGAAATACAGGTGAAATACGTGATAGTATGATTTTTGGATTGTTGTTCTTATTTTCAACCATGGCAACTACCGCACGAACAGTGTCTCCTTTGCGGTAAAAGTCAGTCGGTATTTGTTCCGATTTTGGTAAATAAAGTTCATTGCCTTCTTCATCAATAAGCAACATCTCTTTTTTCCAGATTTGATATAATTCAGCGCTCACAATCTGGCCTATTTTTTCACTGTATTTAGTGAAAACATTATCTTTTTGAAGTTCAAGTATTTTTGAAGATAAAGTCTGACGGAGTGTCAGGATTGCCCGTCTACCAAAGCTTAAAAAATCAACCGTATCAGTTACATCTTCATCAATCTCATAATCTTCATCAATTTTTTTGGCTTCAGTAAGTGAAATTTGAAGATTTGGATCTTCCACGTTTTCATCAGCTACAACAGTGCGGTTACGATAAATCTCAAAGTCACCTTTATCCGGGTTGATAATTACATCATAATTTTCATCGGTTCCAAATAATTTGGTAATCACATTCCGGAACGACTCTTCCATTACACTGATTAATGTACTTCTGTCGATGCTTTTTAGCTCTTTAAACTCCGAAAAAGTATCAATTAAGCTAATAGTTTCTTTTTTGCTCATGGCTTATTTGAATCTAATTATATATTTTGTAGTTTTAATATCATCATACGTAAAGGTAAGGTCCTCGCTGATAAGTATCTTTCGTTTTGCTCCTTCAGGTTTCTCTGATTTCTCAATTTCCAGTACAAATCCTGTTGAATCGACTTCCTTCAGGATTCCGTTGAATTTTTTTCCTTCCTTCGTCAATGTTTCAACCTCATTGCCCAGGTTTTTTTCGTATTGTTTTTGCACTTTAAATGGTTCAGTCAAACCCGCTGATCCCACTTCCAGATCGTAATCTTCTATTTCACGATCAATTTGTGATTCAATGTGCCGGTTTAATTCAGCACAAAAGTCGATTTTCACTCCTTCGAATGAATCAATTTCAACCATAACACGGTTATCCGGAGTGACTTTTATATCCACTAAAAAATAATCAGTATCTACAATAAATTGTTCAACAGCCTGATATATAGAATCTTTTGAAATCATATTGAATGTTATTTTAACAAACAAGGGGACTGTTGTCCCCTCCTCCGTATCCTAAATCTTTGCAAAAGTACAAAATAATTCTTTATAATACAAAGATTTAAGATAAAATATCACTATCAAACTGATCCGATTTGTTTTTTTTATTGATTCGGAACTTTTATTCAACCTACAGACTCTTGTTTTCAATCTAAACCTGTTAAATTAATTGTTTTGGATTATTCACAACTTATTCTATCTTTGTGAATACAATCAATATTCATGAGTCATTATTAAATTAATCCTCTATGTTTAAAATCTTATCCATCAACCCGGGATCAACATCTACTAAATTTGCTGTTTACGAAGATGAAACGTTGATTTGTTTGCATACCATTCGTCACACGAAAACAGATTTGAAACCTTTTAAATCTCTTTTTGAACAATACGAATTCCGAAAAAATCTGATGCTTGAAAAACTTAATTTCGATGGTATAGATATATCCGGTTTGTCGGCTGTGGTTGGTCGTGGCGGATTAGTTCGACCACTTGAATCGGGAGTGTATGAAGTGAATGAGAAACTTATCTCCGATTTGAAATCAACTCAACGGGCCGAACATGTAAGTAATTTGGGCGGATTGATTGCTCACGAAATAGCCGGAAGCATTCCAGGTTGTAAGGCTTTTATTGCCGATCCGGTTGTTGTCGATGAATATCAGGATGTGGCAAGAGTCAGCGGATTGCCCGAAATACCCCGTCGGTCTATGTTTCATGCCCTTAATCATAAAGCGATTGCCCGTAAATATGCTGCTGATAATGATACTTCGTATGAAAAGCTGAAATTAGTCATTGCTCATATGGGCGGCGGAATCTCGGTTGCAGCTCACCATTACGGTAAAGTGATTGACTCTAACCAGGGGTTGGATGGGTATGGTCCTTTTTCACCGGAACGTGCCGGAACACTTGATGCCGGATTACTGGTGAATCTGTGTTTTGATGGAAAGTACACTCAGGCAGAAATTCGTAAATTATTAGTTGGCAATGGTGGTTTAATAGCTCATTTGGGTACAAACGATGAACTTATTGCCGAGAAAAAAGCCAAAGATGGCGACCAACATGCACAACTTGTTCTATATGCCATGGCTTACAATGTTGGAAAAGAAATAGGTGCCATGCTGGCTGTCCTGAAAGGAGAAGCAGATGCCGTAATTCTGACCGGTGGTATTGCTCACAGTCATTTAATCGTGGATTATATTAAATCAATGATTTCTCTTATGGCTAAAGTTGTTGTCTATCCGGGTGAAGATGAAATGGAAGCCCTTGCCATGAGTGGATTAAGGGTTTTAAGAGGTGAGAAGAGCAAGGAATATTAATTGTCGGTAGTTTTATGTTATAAGTTTAATTGGATATAGAATCGTCGGTTTTCTACATGTGATTGTTGACATCCATTTTATAAACATCCTATAAATAGCATTTCGCAGCTTGTAATTTCATGTTTCAATATAAAACGTTTTATTTACTTTCTATATTGGGAATTGTTATTTTTATTAATTTCCAATCAGATTTGAATTGTTTAATATGATTATCCGCAAAGACTCCTCATCAAAAAGACTCAATAACTCAATAAAATCCATTATTTAATATTTAAACTTCTACTACTTTCGTATTCTAGTTCGCAAGTGTTTATCTTGACATTCCATTTCGTTATTGGTTTACAATTGGTTTTGGATTGGTTTTGGATTGGTTTTGGATTGGTTTTGGTAACCAGAGTTCATTCATATATTTCCAAAATATATGCCATATACCTTTATAGGTATATGGCATATATAGCGCGAATAAGTGATTGTTAAGTGACTGATATATCGGGATAGCTACGGATCCAAAACCAATCCAAAACCAATCGAAAACCGTTCAGAGTTAGAAATGTATTCGTAATACAAATATAAAAATAAAATTTGATGATCCACTTTTTTTTGAGATAAATCCGTTACTCCAAATGAAATAACCTAATTAATTTATTGATGGTTAAGAAGTTTTTGCGGATAATCATTTTATTTAATTCCCAGTTTGTAAGATTCAGAACCCCTCTGTTGCATTTTAAATCGTTGCGATTTGTCATTGTCCGGTATTTTTAAAAGTTTTCTTTCCTGAACTTTCTAAAAATTATTGAGTTATAACAAAAAGTCAGTCATCCTGCCGTATTAACCACATTTGAAATTCAATTTTATCTTCGCACTATAAATTTGTGTAGATATAATTCTCATTTAAATTTTAAAAATACAATTCAAACATTTGAATTAATACATTGCTATATAGCGTGCTAAGTTTTTTAATCACTTAGTCATACTGTCGTAATCCTGTTGTAAAGCAAATATTGTTAGTTTGCACTAAACTAATATGGCATACTTTATGTTCAAAACTATATTATTAATTTTATTTGTTATGTTGCTAAACACGATTGAAATCAAAGGTCAGACACCTCCGTATATTGAAAAAACAAGTGTAACTCCCGGCTCTCTAAAAATCCTGAGTTGGAACATTTACATGCTGCCTTATATCAGCTTGTTTAACAGCAATGCCAAACGTGCAAAAGTAATAGCCGATAAACTGGAATACTCCGATTATCAGATTATTGTATTTCAGGAGGCTTTTAGCAGCAAATGCAGGGATATCCTGGCTAAACGACTGGCTAAAGAATATCCCTATCAGTACGGACCGGCAAATAAATCGCTTTATCCTTTTCGTACAAACAGCGGGTTATGGGTGGTCAGTAAGATTCCACTGACACAACTGGGTAAGATAAAATTCAGCATTAGCAGGGGATTCGATATCATTGCCCGAAAAGGAGCTGTTCTTTTTCAGGGAGATTTTCACGGTTCTACTTTTCAATTGTTGACTACTCATCTTCAGGCTGATAATTCACATTTAATACGTGAAAAGCAATGTAGTGAAATAAAAGATCATCTGCTGAACCAATATTTCAATCCGAATATTCCCCAACTGATTTGTGGTGATTTTAATATTGATATGAATGATCATCAGAACTATCAACTTATGCTCAAGACCCTTGGTGCCAATAATGGAGAGATAAGCGGTGATATAAAGGTTACTTACGATGAACTAAACAATACATTAGCGCGGAATGCTATGGGGAAGAAGAGTCTGATAGATTATATTCTCGTACGCAATGAGAAATGGATTGATCATATCGAACGCAAAGTTCAGACTTTCTATACTAAAATAGGAAGTCGATCATCAAATCTTTCCGATCACTACGCCATGGAAGCAAACATTAATTTTAATACTCCACCATTGAATTCTGCTCTTTTGGTCACTGTTGCAAAATGAGTGGCTTGTCAAAAGAGTGCACTTTCAGACTTGAATGTAAAAAAAGAAAGCTATAAAAAGAAAGAAAGTTTTTCTAATTAATAGATAGGAGTGAGATAATTATAAATTGCAAATTTATACTTGAACACTCTTTTTTATTTCCTTTATTCCAACAATCTTCTCTTCCCACCACACCCACATTAGGAATATTATTCCGTAAAAGACATATTTAAATGCATATAAGTGCAAAAAGTCAAACCAGTCGGGATGATTTTCAATGCAGGCAACAATAAAAGTGATTCTGAAAATATTAAAGGCATAGACAACAATCAGGCTTAACGGAATGAACCATATTTTTTTTATTAGGGGTCCACGTGCAAAAGCAAGAATGCAAAAGGTTATGTATGCCTGTTTGATACCCGTACAGGCCCAGATGACCAGCACGGAATTTCCGTTTGGGTACCTGATCACATTGGAGTGTTCTAAAACAACGGTCGAACCGAAAGAGTGAAGGATAAAAGTTGTTACCCGGGCAACATGAAGAGCCATCCAGGTGAATGGGGCAGAGATATCCATACCCCAGATGGTGACCATTGAATCGACTTTCATGGAATCATCGCCCATGATATTGTATTTCCAGAAAAGATTTGCCCCCATTAAAACAACGAAAAAAATAATGACCCCTTTATAGGGTAATAGCTTTTCAGGAAAGTTGAATGAAGGCAGTTTCATTTAGAATTGATTTGATACGCGTGCATAAGGAACCTGATCAATGGAACAAAAGTCAGCATGCTGATACTTGAAATTGCCGGTGATGGCAATCATGGCAGCATTATCCGTAGTAAAGGCGAACGGAGGAATATACACTTCCCAACCATATTTTAATCCGTGATCGAGAAATGACTGTCGCAATGCCGAATTTGCAGAAACTCCCCCTGCAACGGCAATATGACGTATGTTTAAATCGACAGCAGCCTTACGAAGCTTATCCATAAGAATTTCAACCACGGTTGCCTGAATGGTGGCACAGAGGTCGTTCAGGTTTTCTTCTACGAAATTTGGGTTCTCTTTTATTTTATCTCGTAATAAATATAAAAAGGATGTTTTAAGTCCGCTGAAGCTATAATTGTACCCCGGGATATGTGGTTTGTTTAATGTAAAGGCTTTCGGATTTCCTTGTTTTGCCAGTCGGTCGATATGGGGTCCGCCGGGATAAGGCAATCCCATTACTTTGGCACACTTATCAAAGGCTTCACCGGCTGCATCGTCGATGGTTTGTCCAATAACTTCCATATTGTCATATGCTTTTACCAGTACAATTTGAGAATTGCCACCCGAAACGAGTAAACACAAGAACGGAAATTCCGGTCTGTGTTCGTCCGGCTTTCCTTCACTGATAAAGTGAGCCAGCACATGAGCCTGTAAATGATTTACATCTATGAGCGGAATGTTAAGTGATTGAGCCAGTCCCTTGGCGAATGAGGTTCCAACCAGCAACGAACCCAATAATCCCGGACCACGGGTAAAGGCAATAGCACTGAGTTCTGACTTGTCAATTCCTGCCCGTTTCAAGGCTTCATGTACTACCGGAATAATATTGAGTTGATGGGCCCGTGATGCCAATTCGGGTACTACTCCACCAAAACTGGCATGGACTGCCTGACTGGCAATTACATTCGACAACATAATGCCGTCGCGGATAACCGAAGCGGAGGTGTCATCACAGGATGATTCGATCCCTAATATGATTGTTTGATTCATTATTTTAAAAAGTGTAATGTTGATCTATAAATGAACTTGTGGATTCGATAGAGTGAATTCCACTAAAGAGCTGTATTTTTATGTGAAATGTAAATTCTTATCAGGCTTTCCTTGTGGAATTCATGATTTATTCTTTACTTTTGCGTAATAAAGTCCAAAGGTATAAAAAAAAGAAGTAATATATTAGGTTATAGTGTTGACGGAATAATTTTATTTCTCATGCTGGTTTTTATGCTGCTTCAAACCGGCAGAATGCAACAGTTTATATACAAAGCGGTCGTTTATGAACTTTCGCAAAAACTTCATTCAAAAGTTACTGTAGGCAAAATCAGTTATGTTCTGTTTAATGATATCTCTATAAAGAATTTATATGTCGAGGATCAGCAAAAAGACACGCTGTTGTTTGTGAGCCAGGCTGATGTTCATTTCAAATTCTGGGAATTCTTCCACGGAAAAATTATCATTACTTCGGCTGAATTAGACCATTTTTATGGTAATATTATTATTGATAAAAAAGGTCATTCCAATTTCGATTTCGTAATCAAAGCATTTAAACAAGCTCCATCCAAAGATACCACCCGGGTTGAGTACATGATTAAACGGTTTAAACTTACTCATTCCTCATTCGACTTTGTTAATTTAAAGGAGCTTAAACCTCTCCCCAGAAATGTATTTAATGGTAACCGACTGAAGTTTACTCAGCTAAATGCGAATATTGCTATAAATATTTTGAATAAAGATACCTTAAGTGCCCGTATACTGAGTTTAAGTGGTGTTGAGCATTCCGGACTGGTTTTTACAGATATAAAAACTCAGATATTCGGGTCTAAAAAAGGAGTCAGTATTCCTTTTTTTAATGTAAAGCTACCAAATTCACAATTGCATTTACAGGATGTACATTTAAAATACGATAGTCTGGGTGATTTTAAACGGTTTTTTGAAAAAGTTAGATGGAATGCACCTATAAGTTCGTCGTATGTTGCTTTTGCCGATCTGAAAGCATTCGTCCCTGATTTTAAAAATGTAAAAGGAACGGCATCTTTAAAAGGATTGATTACCGGTAGAATCTCAAGTCTGCATTTCCAAAATATGCAAATCAAGTATGGAAAATCCTTTTTGTTGAATACTGATCTGGATGTAAATGGCTTGCCGGATTTAAGGGAAGTATTTATTTATGGTCAGATTAAAAATCTGCAATTCGAAAAAGCAGACGTTCAGGATTTTATCTCGGAGATGACGAATAAACCTTTTGTGATTCCAAAAGAAGTCAATCAGCTGGGGCTGATCCGGTATAAAGGAAATATTACCGGATTTTTAAACAATTTAGTGGTGTTTGGTAATCTTAATACAAATGTTGGCAGTATCTCGTCGGATATATTGCTCAAATTTGAACATGATTTAAGAGATATGACTTACAACGGTACCATAAAATCAGAAAATCTTCAGTTGGGGAAATTGCTGAGTAATACACAACTTGGGAAAGTATCGTTCAATTTAAATACCATTGGAAATAAAAAAGAGAATGCTAAATTTCAGGGAACTGTCAAGGGTAAAGTTTCAGAATTCCAATTTAAAAAGTATTCCTACCGCGATGTTCTGTTGAGTGGAAAATACGATGGGAAAGGTTTTAATGGGAAGGTGGATTTAAAAGATCAAAATCTTGACGCTCATTTTGAAGGGAAAATAGACCTGACTCAGAAATTGCCCGTTTACGACTTCAGCATGACGGTTTTAAAAGCCAACTTGAATGCATTAAAGCTGATTGATACCTATCCGGGTGCTTTGATTTCCTTTAATGGAAAAACCAATATGGTGGGAAATTCGCTGGATAATATCAATGGATTTATCCGCTTTGACAGTATCCGGTTTACCAACCTGAATAAAACATTAACTGTCGATAATATTCAACTTGTTTCACGCATAGAAGGTGAATACACCAATTTCAGCATTGTATCCGACTATATAAACGGTGCGTTCAGTGGTAATTTTAAATACAGCACAGTTTTCCAATCCATTAATAAGATTGTTCAAAAATATTTACCTTCGCTGGCAAATTTCAATAAAAAGATAGTAAACGATAAATTCCCGAATCACATTGATATTGATCTTAAAATTGAAAATACAAGCAAAATATCCGAAATACTTGTTTTACCCTATGTATTTGAAGGCGTTTCGACGATTAAGGGGTACATCGATGAAAATACAAACAAAATTGATGTCTCTGCCAACATTCCGAGATTTAAAACAAGCAAACAAGAACTTGATAATGTCACTTTCCATTTTGATAATCCAAATCAACAGATTCAATTAACCACAAGAGCTCAGCTTCAGGGAAAAGATGGGGTGCAAAATGTCTTTATGACTGCATCAGCGGCTAAAGATTCGGTAATTACCCATTTGGGCTGGCAAAATGCCCAGCAAATCACCAATGCCGGAGAACTAAATACCATTACAAAGTTTAAATCAGAATCGGGTAAAACTACCGCACAATTGTCAGTACTTCCCTCGCTGATTATTATTTCGGATTCAACGTGGAATATACATCCCTGTAAAATAGATTTTAAAGCAGACAGTACGATTCATATTCATAATTTTATATTCGATAATCACAGCCAGTTTATTCATATTAATGGCGTTGCTTCAAAAAATCAACACGATAGTTTAAACCTGGTTATGAATAAACTGGATCTTGATTTTGTAATGGGACTTTTAAAGTTGAAAGGAATCAGTATTGGAGGTATGGTTACAGGAAAAGCATCTTTGCTTAGCGTGTTATATCAGCCTGTATTTCAAGCCGATATTGACGTTTCGGCTTTAAGTTTGAATCATAAAGTGCTGGGTAACGGCCATATTTCTTCCAATTGGGACAAACCGAATAATCAGTTATTGGCTCATGGATTGTTTGTTGATGCAAAAAATGACACGATTTTAGTAGCGAATGGAGTGTATACTCCCAAAAATGATACTCTTAATGTGTATTTTAAACCGCGTAATTTCAGTATCGAGTTTTTAACTCCTTATCTTGAAAGTGTTGTGCAAAATTTAAAAGGGGGGATTTATGGAAATGTCCGCATGTTCGGAGCCTTAAAACATGGTATCAGTTTTGATGGGGATGTCTTGTTGAAAAAAGGACAGGCATCAGTAAAAATGCTGAAGACAACTTACTTTCTGGATGATTCCGTTCACTTATCACTAAAAACTATTGAGTTCAGAAACATAAAGATTTATGATCAGGAAAGAAATCCTGCTTCATTAAATGCCGTACTTACGCATAACGGTTTTTTTCAACACATGAAATTTGATGCCCGTATTGCCGGTAAAAATATACTTGCATTAAACACTCAGGCAGAGGATAACGATTATATTTTTGGAAAAGCATATGCCAACGGTTCGGTTCATATCTTCGGAGACGATAAAGAAGCGAATATTCAGGTAAATGCGATATCACAACCTCAGACCAAATGTTTCATCCAGATGGGTGGTACATCGAAGGCATCAAACAATACTTTCATTAATTTTGTAAATAAGCAAAATCTTAATACTAAAAACAACGCTACTCCCCGCAAATCAATGGGCACTGATATGAATGTAAAAGTAAATTTACAGATCGAAGTGAATCCAAATGCTGAAATGGAACTGATTGTTGATCCTAAAGGAGGTGATATGATATCGGGAACGGGGAATGGCAATTTGAGGGTCGAATTTGACACATTCAACGATTTGAAACTTTATGGGACGTATACCATTAATTCCGGATATTATTTATTTACACTGCAGAATTTGATACGTAAAGAGTTTAAAATAGATCAGGGAAGTACTCTTTCATGGACTGGCAATCCACGGAGCGCACAGGTAAATATACAGGCATTTTATCCACTTACCGCCTCGCTAAAGGACTTAATCGACGTCAGTCAACTCGGTAGTATGCGCACTAGTGTTCCGGTGAATTGTGTTTTGAAACTGAAGGATAATTTGATGAAACCGACTATTAATTTTGATATCACGCTACCTCAAAGCGACGAAGGAGTGAAACAGTTGGTTCGGAATGCGATAAATACCGATGAAATGATGAACCGTCAAATTCTCTATCTGTTGGTGTTTAACAGGTTCTATACTCCTGATTATATGAGGACAGCATCCACCTCAAATCTGGGAACCAATGAGGCGCTCTCGTTTGCAACATCCACTTTAAGTGCCCAGCTGAATAATTGGATATCGCAAATGTCAAAAAGCAATAACTTTTCGATAGGATTCGATTACCGGAAAACAGATCAATTGAGTAGTGATTATCAGGCACAGGTGATGTATCAGCCTAACAACCACTGGATTGTTAATGGTAATCTGGGATACAGGAATGATATCCTGACAACCAATACCAACCGTTTTATCAGTGATGTGGATTTTCAATATTTGCTGACTGAATCGGGTAAATTAAGATTTAAAGCGTATAACCATACCATTGACAGGTATCAACTGCGTACGGCCACACAAACACAGGGTGTAGGTTTTATTTACAAAGAAGATTTTGTCAGTGTAAAAGATTTGTTCGGTTACTATTGGCACTTATTAACAGGTACAAAAAACAAGAATATAAATGAAGAAATATCGACTCCCAAAAAATAAGAGACTCCTATTAGCCTGTCTTTTATTTATTTCAGTGGGCTCTATGGCACAAACCATTGAAAAGTGGTATGTAAATATGCCTGACATTCTCAATCCGACCATGTCCAAACAAAACAGATTGGAATTGCTCGAGTATCACAAAGCAGGTCAGGGCGACAGTATAGCGAACATTTTTAAGCATCAGGCCTATCTGCTGAAATATGATACTTTGAATCAACATATTACTGTAAAGAATACCCCCAGTTCAACATTCGAAATGAAAATTCTTAATCAGGCGGACAGTACGGTTATTATCGGGATTATCCGGACTGTTTGTGCCCCGGTATGTATGTCGACTATTGAATTCTATGATACTGCCTGGAATTCAATCCCTCTACGGTTCAATATGCCGTCTGCAATTGAATGGGTCGATATCAATAAAATTCCTGAAGGAAAAGTTGATTTGCTATGGGTTAGAAATCTGATGGATTTAAGTTTTGTGACTTTAAGCTTTTCGGATAAAGACCAATCTATTCTGGCAAAAAATAATACCCTCGATTTCATCAGTGAAGCTGACCGGAAAGTAATTGCTCCTTATGTGTCTGATAAAAATATTTCGTTTGGACTGAAAGGAAAAATCTGGCAACGGAACTAAAATTGTTGCTTTGAAATCATTTTAATATGCTGATTTTAAATATGTATAGTAATTTTAAGTATTGTGTTTGTTGAAGTTCCAACGTTTAAAAGGTTGCTTCAAACAGGTGGATGATCAAACTAAAGAATCGAAGTAGAAAGGCTGCTTCTAAAACATATAAAAAAGCCCCATGCATTTTGCACGGGGCTTTTTTTATATGTTTATTTTATAACCTTATTTCTTGCTTTCTATGCGTTTTGCATAGCGGGTCATAAATTTATCAACACGTCCTGCTGTATCCACCAATTTCGATTTACCGGTGTAAAATGGATGTGATGAACTCGAGATTTCCATTTTTACTACAGGATAAGTTACACCATCAATATCGATAGTTTCCTTAGTGTTTACGGTTGAACGAGAAATAAAGGTGTCACCGTTCGACATATCTTTAAATGCTACCGGACGATAATTTTCTGGATGGATTCCGCTTTTCATATCTTTAAGTTTTAATTTATTTTTTCGATGTTGTTATTTCGGCTTGCAAAAGTACTCATTTCAATTTAAATATCAAAGAATTTCTACGGATATTATTTTATAAGTAGTGAAAATGATATTTAATTTTTTATTCCTATCTATAAATATCTAGATTATAGGTATATATGTTGAATTAATCATTCTGTTATTTTGATCCGAAATATAATAAGAGCATACCGATAAGCACACCAAGTAAATCAACAACTTTAAGTCGTATGTTTTTATCGTGCATGATAAAGGCTCCGTAGAAAAAGGGTACAATTACTCCCGAACGCCGAATGGTGGAGACGACTGATATCATTGATCCGGGTAATGACAACGCATAGAAATAAACAAAATCGGCTATCACAAGGAAGATCGATATGAATGCAATGGCCCATTTGAATTTGAAAGGGGTTGTCTTTCCACGCGTTGGCGCCCATAAAAACAAGGTGATGATTCCCATGATGATAGCCTGGTAAAAGGTATAATAAACCTGTACCGACATGGCATCAAATTTATTCATCAGGTATTTATCGTATAATCCACTTAACGCACCTGTCATGGTTGCCAGGATGATATACCAGAACCATTTGTTGGTTTTGAATGAAATGCCTTCTTTTTTTCCAACTACCGAAAACATGAAAAATGACACCAACGTTAATCCAACGCCGGCAGCCTGAAATCCATTCAGCTTTTCTCCAAAAATAAGCATGGCACCAACTACCGTCCATACCGGTTGAGTGGCTTTGATGGGGGATGCCAGTGATATAGGCAAATGTTTTAATGCAAAATAAGCAAAAAGCCAGGATGTCAGGACGATAACCGCTTTTAATATAAATAAGAGATGTGTATGAAAATCGACCCGGGGAACAAAGAAAATACCACCTTTAAGCACATCGGGGTACAATTCTGAAATGAGTAAGAAGGGAGTAAGTATCAGACAGGAAAATAAGATAGAAACTAAAATAACCGGTATGACAGCATTCTTTTCTAACGAAACTTTTTTGAAAACTTCATACGATCCTAATAAAATAGCAGAGACAAAAGCAAGAAATAACCACATAATCATTTACAATTTATTCATTTACAATTTACTATTTAAAGAACTGTAGAAAATAGTGATTTACAATTTACAATTTTAAAAATACTGTCAGGATATTGTATATCCACTAAATACAACCCCTGGGCAGGAACAGAGACGCCGGCTTTACAGCGGTCCTTTGCTGTAATAACATCTTCAAATTCATCAATCGTCATTTTACCACGTCCGACTTCAAATAGGGTTCCAACGATAGACCTTACCATGTTACGTAAAAAACGGTCAGCCTGAATGGTGAATATCCATTCATCATTCATTTGATTCCATTCGGCAATGGAGATCCTGCAGTTATTTGTTTTTACATCGGTGTGTACTTTACTAAAGCTGGTGAAATCATGGAAATCTTTCAACGTGTTCGCCGCAGCATTCATGGCTTCGAAGTTGAGATTATTTCTTAATCTTGCTGCCAGCTCGTTTTTGAAAACAGATTTCTGTAATACGACATGGTATTCATACTTTCTCGAAATAGCATCGAAACGTGCATGTGCATCGGGTTGGACTTCTACAATTTTAAGAACTGCAATGTCTATCGGTAAAAAGCTGTTCAATTTCGCAACTAAATCAAATTCTGAAGGAAAGGTACCTTCATAGTCAAAATGTGCCACCATGAGCCTCGCATGAACTCCTGTGTCGGTGCGACCGGCACCTGTCAATTCGATATCAGCTCTAAGAATGGTACACAACGATTTGGTCAGTACTTCCTGTACCGAAATGCCGTTTGGTTGATATTGCCAGCCGTGATAGGCTGTGCCTTTATACGAAAAATAGAGAAAGTACCGTTTATTCACAGTGCAAAGATACGAATAACTAATTTGAATTTGAATAAGGAAATAAAAACACAAACAATAATACAATTTATCTTAAAATTGAGTATGTCTGTTGAAATAATATATACAAAATTGCATATATACATAATTGTATATATATTTGCTGAAAATATAGTTGACCTATGAAAATAAATAACATTACAGGTTCTCCGGTTGAAGGAGAAAACTTTTATGGACGAGAAAAAGAATTAAGTTCTGCATGGTCGAAAGTATTAAAGGGAAATTCGTTAATACTTTCAGCACCCCGTAGAGTTGGTAAATCCTCTTTTGCAAAGAAGTTGCTTGAAAAAGCAAAAAAAGAAAGCTGGAATACGCTTGAAATCAATTTGGAAGAAGTAAGTTCAGAAATTGGCTTTGTAAACTTGTTGATTGAAAAGCTTCAAGCGGCTAACTGGTGGCAGAGCTCAATGTCGAAAGCAGGAAAACTATTCGGTCAAATTTTAGAAAGTATAAAACCAAGTATTGGATTAGGAGAAGCGAAAGTCTCTGTAGTGTGGAGCCGTGCAAAAATTGATGTATATCAAAAACTTAAAGGATTGTTAAATCATGAGGAAGATACATTAATCATGGTAGATGAATTGACGATTTTACTCAATAGGCTACTTAAAAACGAAAATGGGAAACAGGATGTTGAGTTCTTTCTTAATTGGTTGAGAAGTTTTCGTCAGGTTTCGGGGACAAAAATTCGTTGGGTGTTTTGCAGTTCAATAGGAATCGAGAATTTTACCAGTATGCATAATTTAAGTTATGCTTTGAATGATGTAAGCAAATTTAAAATTGATGAATATAATCAAATTGAAGCCTGTAAATTTATTGAAGAGTTAGCGCTTAGTGAGGAAGTCTTGTTTACAGAAGAAGATATTAATTACATGTTGCAATTACTCGGATGGAATTTGCCTTACTTTATTCAGGTGTTGTTTTCAAATGTTAATCAATTAATTCAGGTACAGGAAAGGACAACTTCAATTGATACGATAAATGAGGCCTATATTCAATTAATTTCAGAAGGGCATCTGAATACATGGGATGAAAGATTGAACGAATATGGCGAATATGAAATTTATGCTCGACCCGTTTTAAAAAACCTTTCAAGATCAAAGGAAGGGGCAGGAAGAACTGTTTTATTTAGTTTGTTATTTGCAAAAATTAATGACGAAGACAAAACTGATATTGTGTTGAGTAAATTACTTCAAATGCTACAGAATGATGGGTATTTGATTCTAAAAAAAGATGCTAGCTATGTCTTTCGTTCTCCATTATTAAGAGATTTTTGGTATAACCGATTTGTGAAATAATAATATGAAAAAAAAATTATCTTTAAGCCAGATAGGATTATATAATCCTCAACGAATAAGTGATAGTGATGTAGAGGATTTATTCGTAGTCCGTACAAAGCTGTTTGATTTTTTGATTGACAAACTTAAAAAAGAAAAAGCAAACAGTATTCCACAACATTATTTGATAATTGCTCAACGAGGAATGGGGAAAACTACCATGCTTAAACGCATTGAAGTAGAACTCCGTAAAGCTGATTATAATCAACAATATATTCCATTGCTTTTTCCGGAAGAACAATATAATCTAAAAAACCTTGCTGAGTTTTGGTTGAACAGTCTTGATGCTTTAGCAGATACTTTAGAGGTTGAAAAATTGCATCAAGAGGTTCTGAAAATTGACATTAAAGTAAAGGAATTAGAGAAGATAAAGAATAATGAAGAGCTTGCTGGTGAAGCTTTTAAATTTTTGAAATCTTTTACTTCGTCATTAGCAAGACGACCCATACTGTTAATTGACAATATGAATCTAATATTCGATAGACTCGAAAAATCAGAACAACATACATTGCGTGCATTGCTTATGCAAAATGGTGCACCGGTTTTAATCGGGGCAAGTGCAGTTGCAATAGAAGATACTTCAGATTATGGTGCGCCGTTTTACGATGCGTTTCAGATCTATTATTTAAAAAAACTTTCTTTCGAAGAATTAAAGGAGATCTTAATTAATTTGGCAAAACTAACCCAAAGTGAAGACGTGATTCCATTGATTGAAAAAGAAGTAGGGCGAATAAAAACATTACACCAATTAACCGGTGGAAATCCAAGAACGGCAGTAATGCTTTTCAGGTTAATAATTAAAGGTTTCTCAACTGAAATTAATGATGATCTTGAAGCATTGTTAGATGAAATTACTCCGTTATATAAAGCAAGATTCGAGGAGCTTTCCATACAAATGCAGGTAATTGTAGATGCGATAGCTTTACATTGGGATCCAATTAATATAGAACAATTAAGAGAGGCTTCTCATTATGAAAACAGTCAGCTTTCTCCACAGTTGAAAAGATTGGTGGAAGTAGGATGGATAGAAAAGATAGATGCGTATCAGGCCAAAGGAAAAGCCTACCAGATAAGTGAACGGTTCTTTAATATCTGGTTTTTAATGCGTAGAAGCAGCCGTCGCCAGAAAAAAGAACTTTATTGCCTGTCAAAATTCCTGGAGAGTTTTTATGGTGAGGAAATACCAATCGTCGCCCAAAACAGGCTAAAAAGTAAATCTACATGCATCGACCATGTTACTTATAGTTTGGCTCTCGCTGAGGTGGTTAAAGATGAAAAATTATGTACTCAATTACGAGAGAAATCATTCAATGAGTTGAAAGAGTTTGCTAAAGAAGATTCTGATATATTTAAAAAGTTTGATATCCCTTCTGAATTTTTAAAAGAAGAAATAGAAACAAGAATGAACCAAATTATGTTGGATAATTCTAATAAAAATTATCAGCAAGCGAGAAATCTATTAAATGAATTAGTTGAAATGACTTCAGGGAATAAAACGCTTAATGCACAGGTTATTAGAATGATGGGAATGAACTCTGTGTTTATAAAAGATTATCCAAATGCAGAAGAATATTTAAAAAAAGCGATTGAATTAAATAGTAATGATTCATATTCATTGTTTTTATTAGGGTTTCTGTATCATCATAATTTGAATAAATATAAGAAGTCAGAGGAGTATTATAAACAGGCAATTTCTTTGGATGGGAAAAATGCTTCTTATTGGTGTAATTTAGGAAACTTATATCAATATGATCTGAAAAATAATACAAATGCTGAAGCTGCTTACCAAAAAGCTGTTTTATTGGATGAAAATAATGCAGATTACAGGAATGCTTTAGGAGATTTATATTTAGAATTAGAAAAGTATGATGAGGCTGAAAAAATTTTCATGCTAGCAATTTCAATAGATAATACAAAATCTGAATACTTTTATAAATTAGGGCAATTGTATCATTTTAGGTCCGGAAATTTAATAGAAGCTGAGAAACAATACAAAAATGCAATTTCATTAGATCAAAAAAATGCAATTTATTGGGGCTATTTAGGGGCTTTATATCAATTTGGATTACATAGATTTGAAGATGCTGAAATAGCCTATAAACAAGCTGTATTTTTTAATCCTAAATACGATCTTGTTTGGTTTTCATTGGGAGTATTATATCAGGCTGATTTGAGTAAATATGAAGAAGCAGAAAAAGCTTATAATCAAGCTATAAAATTGAATGGCATGGATGAAGACTATTTTAATGCGTTAGGTAATCTGTATCTGGATAATTTGATTGATTATAAGAAAGCAGAACGATCTTACAAAAAAGCATTAGTAATTAACGAAAAGTCATTATATCCAAAACTAAATTTGATATTTTTATACAGAGATAAATTGAATAGAATGAATGTAGCGGAAGAATTATTCAATTCAATTGATGATGAAAATGATACAAATGATAGTTATTGGTTAAATAAATCCTTGTTTGACTTGTATAAGCGAAATGAAGGGAATGCAAATGAATCTTTTCTGAATGCCTTATCGAAAATTGACAGTACTTTACCTGAAAATACCAGGGATGACTGGTGGCGGTTTGGAGCAATAGTAACTAAACTAGGGTATGGTAATTGGTTGCTATCCATCTTTGAAGAAAAAGGATTAGATATTATTCTGTCGCCTTATTATGTTGCAATTAAAGCCCTGAATGTAAAAGATGCAGAAGGTTATTTAAACAGCAAGGCAATAGAAATAAGAGAACCTGCTATGAAATTGATGGAAATTATGAAGTACTATATGTGAACTCAAACTAAAAAAACTCATTGATTTGTTCAATGAGTTTTTTTTTGTTGATGTTCAATATTATTTATTGAAATATCTTCTCAATTTTATCGGCATAGAACTTCTCTATGACATCCCGTTTGATTTTGAGTGTCGGTGAAAGGAAATCCAATGCCGGTGTCCATTCTTCCGAAACCAGCAGATACCGTTTTATTTGTTCGAAATCACCAAAGAATTGATTGTATCGTTTTACTTCTTCCTGTATCCTTTTTGCGACCAACGGGTGTTCAATCATTTCGGCATTGTCAGTATACTTGATTTTATGTTTTTTACACCAGGTTTTTAAATACACAAAATCAGGGGAGATCAATGCTCCTGCAAATTTTTTATTTTCTCCCAGTACAATCATATTTTCAATGAATGGTGATTCAGTAAATTTCGATTCAATTGCTTGCGGGTTGACATATTTCCCGAACGAGGTTTTAAAAATGCTTTTTAACCGGCCGGTTATCGTGAGTTGCCCTTCGGGGGTGAACTTACCGGTGTCGCCGGTATGAAACCAACCCTCAGCATCAATGACCTGTGCCGTCAATTCGGGATCTTTGTAATACCCCAGCATCACATTATGACCCCTACACATGATTTCATCCCTATCACCCAGTT
>Ga0302286_10000580_pt1 | contig 29674 bp, 20 predicted proteins | sample III_Fen_E2_3_FD_198765 | JGI IMG/M metagenome (GOLD analysis project Ga0302286, IMG submission 198765) | Peat permafrost microbial communities from Stordalen Mire near Abisko, Sweden - III_Fen_E2_3 | ecosystem: Environmental > Terrestrial > Soil > Wetlands > Permafrost | place: Sweden: Abisko...
TTGTGAGCAGGCATCGCTGATATGACGGTTGTAATCCCACTTCACATAGTCGATAGCGCAGGTATCCAGGATATGGGTCACCTTCGCAACGATGTAATCTCGCACCTGAGGGTCGCACAGATCGAGTACCAGCTGATTTCTTCCCAGTGCCGGTGTTTTGCCCGGTGTGTTCAGCGCATATTCCGGATGCGCACGGTACAGATCACTGTCCGAATTGACCATCTCCGGCTCAAACCATAGACCGAAGCGCATACCCATGCGGTGGATGCGTTGTGAAAATTCTGAAAGCCCCCGGGGCAGCTTTCTACGGTTTACAGTGTAATCCCCAAGTGCGGCATGATCATCGTTGCGTTTGCCAAACCAGCCATCATCAAGCACAAACAGCTCGATGCCAACCTTTTTGGCACGTCTAGCCAACCTCAGGAGTTTTCCCCGGGTAAATTTAAAAAAATGGGCTTCCCAGTTGTTGATGAGCACAGGCCTTTCTTTCCCTTGCCAATCTCCGCGTACAATGTGCTGGTTCACAAAATCATGAAAGTGAGCCGACAAACCGTTGAACCCCTCGCTGGAAAAGCTCATAACGGCTTCAGGCGTTTCAAACCGTTCACTCTGTTTCAGCGTCCACTCGAAACAATGCGGATTGATCCCCATACAAACGCGTGCCAGGTCGTGATTGGAAAGCTCAACCGCTCCATAATGGTTACCGCTGTACACAAGGTTAAAACCGTATATATTCCCCCGCGTTTCATCCGCACCATCGACCGCCAAAAGAAATCCCGGATTGTGTCGGTTGCTGCTGTCTCCTGTGGTGGAGGAATTTACGAATGTGCCGTAGGTGACGGGTCGCTCATGCCTGTGCGCTTCCTTAATCCAACCGCCATCAAAGGTAATGATGCGAAAAGCATCGTTTGGCAGATCCACCTGCATGCTCATCAGCTTGCGGATGGTCAGGGTTCGCTCGTTGTCGTTCATCAATACGGCGCGGCGTGTAATTACATCTGTCTTTTCATACACGGTATAGTACAAAAGCAAGGTCACACGATTACTTTCATCCTTCAACAACAGGGTCAGTGTGCGGCACTCCTCCGCCGAACCATATGCGGAGGGGAGTGTTTCCATGCTGATACAGCCATCCATGACCTCGTGGTTTTGGTAGGAAAAATCTGTTGTGTATGTTCCATCCGGCATCTTAAGCTCGGCCGGCGTATTGCGGTAGTCTCCTTTGCCAATTCCTGACCATTCCAAAGGGATTGTATCAAGGCAATACGTTTCATCCTCAGTATCATACAGCACACTGGAGCCAATCTGCGCCGTGCGCTTGATAGCAAGTGTCTCCATAGGTTGGTCATCCGGCAAGCGGTTCCCGTAATACACATGCTCCAAGTGCCCAGCCTTTGTCACCCGAAACCAGTAGCTTGTATGTGCTGTATTCAGCCGAAATTCGTTGTTTGCAAAAACAATCAATCGACTGTCGCCTCCCCGTTCTGCTTCAGCACTACGGCTTCCCAAGGTTGCAAGCGACCCATATAGGTAGCGATTCCTGTGTTGGATACAACCACTTCACCTGTAAAATCAGCTTTGGCTGCCCTCTTGGAAAAGTTAAGCAGCGTTACATAGCGCTCTTTCCCAAGCGTACGTGCAAACGCTATGACACGGTTATTGCCCAGCAAAGGAGTAAAGTCGCCATACTTGAGGGTTTCACTGCCAGCACGCAGGGCGATTAAGCGCTTGTAATAGTTCAAAATCGAGTGTTCGTCACCTTGCTGGGCTGTATAGTTGATACACTTGTGATTGCCGTTCAGCCCAATCCATGGGGTACCCGACGTAAAGCCAGCCCCAGGTTTAGCTGACCATTGCATAGGTGTGCGGGCATTATCGCGGGACGAAAGCCTGATCCAACGCCACCGTAGCCATTTGGGAATGTGTAACCCTTTCATGAGCTTGTCGATGTTGAAGCTTTCCACATCTTTAAGCTCTTTCATGCTATGGAAATCGAAATTCGTCATGCCGATTTCCTGACCTTCGTAAATAAACGGCGTTCCCCGAAGCGTCAGTTGCATGGTTGCCATCAACTTAGCACTTCTGTCCCAATACGTCCGATCGTCGCCGTAATGGCTCACAATACGGGGTTGATCATGGTTTTCAAGGTACAGGGCATTCCATGAAAGCCCCTGTTGCCACTTGGTGTATACATTCAAAAGATTTTTAGCTTTGAACTTTTTAGGCACATAGCGGGATACTCGGCGATCTACCTCTAAATGGTTGAAGTAGAACACCATATCCAGTTCCCGCCGTTCAGGATCGCAAAGTTCTTTCGCCTCGGCTACATCCACCATAACAGTTTCTCCAACGGTAAAGCAATCATAATGGTCGAGCACATCACGGCGAAACTCACGCAGGATGGCATGATTGCCTTCCTGTGACTTATAGTGCTCAATGCCCTGCACGGCCAAGCTCTTGACGCCATCCTCCAGCGATGTTTTGTAGATTACATTGATTACATCACAACGGAAGCCAGCAACGCCTTTATCCAGCCAGAAGCGCATAATGTTTTTAACTTCCTCAATCACCTTGGGGTTATGATAATTCAAATCAGGCTGCTTTTTATCAAACAGGTGCAGATAGTATTCGCCGCTCTGTGCGTCAAATTCCCATGTACTGCCCATAAAAAAGCCTGTCCAGTTGTTGGGCGGACTGCCATCCGGCTTGGCGGGACGCCAGATATAATAATCGCGGTAGGGGCTTGCTTTATCACGGCTCTGTTTGAACCATTCATGCTCATCGGATGTATGGTTGATAACCAGATCCATGATGATTTTAATATCCCGCTTCTCCGCCTTGGCTAACAGGCGATCCATGTCCGCCATGGTGCCGAATTTAGGGTTGATGTCCCGATAGTCACTGATGTCATAGCCATTATCTGCATCTGGGGAGCGGTACACTGGTGACAGCCAGAGTATCCCGACCCCCAGCGCATTCAATTCATCCAGCCGTGAAATAATTCCCGGCAGATCGCCGATACCGTCGCCATTGGAGTCCTGAAAGCTTCGGGGATAAATCTGGTACACCACCCGTTCTTTCCACCATTTGTCCATGTCTATCCCTCTATTTCACATTGGTATGGTAATGCTGGTTTTCTACATAGTGGCGGTATATCTGTTCGTTGACTCCATGTGCGGCTATGATATCGCGCAGGAAATACCCGCTGCTCTTCACGGTACGCTTCTGCGTTTGATAGTCGATATGTACAATGCCAAAGCGTGCGCTTTCCCCTTCCGCCCACTCAAAATTATCGCAGAAACACCAGTGGTAGTAGCGCTCAACGGGCAGGCTACTTTCGCAAAGTACCTTCAAATGGTCATACAGATAGCGACAGCGAAAAGCATCGCTGTTATCACAGGTGCCGTTTTCGGTAATATAGATCGGGAGCGGGTGAATGGCATAAAGCTTCTGCGCGCACTCCACAATGCCCTGCGGATAGATCTCCCAACCCAGATCGTTCACCGGCGCATCCTTGCGAACCCCATCTTTGAGACCGGAAACCGTTGAACGGCTGTAATAGTTCACTGCAATAAAATCACAGTATAAGCCTTTTGTGACGCGATTCAGATTTTTTAGCGGAAACCGAAATTCCCCCGTACCCATTGCACGTGACAGGCTCCCTTGAAAAAACTGCTCCGTAAGCTTCGCATACATCAGATGCTTCAGGTTTTTCGGGTTTTCCGGCACGAACACACGCACATGGTTGGCAAAGCTCACCCGCGTGTCCAGCATACCAAGCTTCTCTTGTAATGCATGGATTTGCCTGTATGCCTCGATATGCGCCGCTGTAAGCACCGACATGACCTGAATGGTTTTTCGGAGTGACTCTTCACCCGGTGGCCAGGCGCCAAAGAAATATCCGTTTGTCGCGTACACATTTGGCTCATTAATGGTTATATACTCATTCACGCGTGTGCCGAATGCGGAAACCATTTTTTCAACAAAACGAATGAAAATCGGTATATTCTGCTTTTTTTCAAACGCGCCTCTCCGTTCAAACCACATCGGGTTCGTGAAGTGGTGCAGCGTTACCAGCGGCTTGATGCCGTAGGCTTTCAACAGATCAATTTCTCGTACATAATGCGCGATAACCGCCTCGTCGAAAACGCCCTCCTGAGGTTCCACACGCGCCCATTCCACACCGATGCGGGCAATCTGCATGCCCAGTTCCTGCATCAGGGCATCATCTTCCTGCCAGCGGTTAAAATGATCATTGGCACGCGCGGGGGTTGCGCCATCCGCGATGTGCCCTTTGCTATACCAATCGATCCATGAATGATCCAGATTGCCGCCCTCAATCTGTGTGGCCGCGCTGGCGGTGCCTATCAGCATCCCATCTTTTAGCAAAAACGTATCCACGGCACGCCTCCACTTGAGTAAGTATTTTGATTGTGTAGCCAATCGGTCAATGTTTTGAACGGTTATGCCTGATTATAGCACACATTACGCCGTCCGTGAACGGGGTAGCTGCACAAAGTACAAGAATGCAATCGATTTTACACGACCCAAACAAACCAAACCGCTCTTTCAGGTAAAGCTCCAATGTAGTATAATCCTTCAGTCGAAGTATCGCATAGGTTGATTTATTTAACCGCAATCAACTACCCATCCATTGTAGTATTTCCAGAGGCTAGTATAATATTTTCTGAGGTGAGGCTATGAAGGAAATCAACATCGCGCGTGTCCTGGTGCTCAAGCGACGCGAGAAGGGAATCACGCAGGACGAGCTTGCAACTTACATGGGTGTTTCAAAGGCGTCCGTATCCAAATGGGAAACGGAGCAAAGTTATCCGGATATCACTTTTTTACCTAAGCTGGCTGCTTACTTCAACATCAGCATCGATGATCTGATGGGTTATGCGCCGCAAATGGAAAAGGCTGATATCAAGCGGTTATACCTGCGCCTTGCGAATGATTTTGCGAACAAGCCATTCAAGGAGGTTCTCGCAGAATGCCGGGAGATCGTCAAGAAATACTACTCCTGCTTTCCACTGCTCAGTAAAATGGCCGTATTGTACATCAATCATTACACGCTCGCGGTAACGGCTGACGAACGAATAGCCATCCTCAGGGAAGCTGTGGAACTCTGTCACCGCGTACACGCTGAAAGCGAGGATGTTCTTCTTGGGCGGGAAGCCATAACGCTGGAAGCCGCCTGCCACATGATGCTCGGTGAACCGCAAGCAGTGCTCGACCTGTTGGGCGAAGAAGTCGGATTGTTTTCCACCGAAGGCACATTGATCGGGCAAGCCTATCAATTGCTTGGACAGGTGCAAAAAGCGTTGGAAACATCACAGATCGGCATTTATCAACATTTGGTGATGCTGGTAGGTGAATCAGCTACGTACCTTACCCTGTGCGCTTCGGATGAATCCCGTACCGGGGAGATCATCCGCCGCACACTGGCTATTTCCGATTTGTTCGAACTTGAAGAATTACATTCCAATACCATGGCACAATTCTATCTCGCTGCCGCCTATGCAAATACCCAACAGGGAAAGCAAGATAAGGCGATGGACATGCTCCGGCGTTATGCTGGCCTGTGTCGCAATTTCCGTTATACCTTACATGGCGACACCTATTTCGATGCCCTGCAATCTTGGTTTGAGCATTTCGACCTCGGGGTAGAAGCACCCCGCAACGAAAAGCTAATCAAAGAAAGCATGGTAGTGGCAGTTTCTCAAAACCCTGCCTTCACCCCTCTTGCAGAGGTGCCTGGCTTCCGCAGTCTGGTTGAAACGCTCAAGGCGAATCTTGACGTATAAACCCAACGCCTCATCCATGGCTATCCCATGAACGTCTGCTTGGCAGAGCATCCCATCGCAGGTCAAGGTAACTGCTGATCCTCTTTCCCAGCCTTCTCATCGCCTCGCCTTTCCTCATTTGTACTTTTCGCGTCCAGACGCTTTTTTATCCCATTGATGGCTCAATTAGATTGGAGGTTGTTCCCATGGCTGACATTTCACAATATCTGCCTTTCTTGATTCCTGTGATTCTCATAGAGCTTGCGTTGATGCTCACGGCGCTTATCCATGTGCTTAAACATCCGCACTACCGTTTTGGTAATAAACCGCTGTGGATCGTGATCGTCGTCCTGTTCCAGATTATCGGCCCTGTGGTATATTTCGCGTTTGGCAGAGGCGAAGAGTGATGGATATTCTGCAAATAAACCATCTGCAAAAGTCTTTCGGCACCCATAACGTCATTCGGGATTTATCATTATCCATACCGGAACACGCCGTGTTTGGTTTTTTGGGTCAAAACGGAGCCGGTAAAACCACCACCATGAAAATGGTGCTTGGGCTGATCCAGGCCGACGCAGGAGACATCTCCGTCTGTGGTGAACCGGTTCGCTTTGGCGAAACCAAAACCAACCGGCTGATTGGCTACCTTCCGGATGTCCCCGAGTTTTACGGTTTCATGAAACCTGTGGAATATCTGCATCTCTGTGGTGAAATCGCGGGCATGTCCGCGAAGGAGATTGTCACCAAAAGCGAGGATTTGCTCTCGCTGGTCGGACTTGCGGGAATTCGCAAGCGGATCGCCGGCTTTTCCCGTGGCATGAAGCAACGCTTGGGTATCGCACAGGCATTGTTAGGTGAACCTAAACTACTCATATGCGATGAGCCAACCTCTGCGCTTGACCCTGTGGGTCGCAAGGAAATTCTCGATATTCTGCGACAAGTTCGAGGCAAAACGACTGTGTTGTTTTCCACGCACATTTTATCAGATGTAGAGCGCATCTGCGATCAGGTTGCAGTGCTCCATGACGGAAGCTTAGCGCTATGTGGAACACTGGAAGCGCTTCGTCAGCAACACCGACAGGATAGCCTGTTGATTGAGTTTGCCTCTCAGGTTGATCTTGATCGCTGCCGTTTTGCTTCTGCTCTTTCTGTTTACTTTGAGAATGCGATCATCACGGACACAACCGCCATTCTGCGCACCGGCGAGCTTTTTAAGGCTGAAAGCGATGTGATTGTGTACCTGGCTGAAAACCACATTTTGCCTGTGCGGCTTGAAATACAGGAACCTACGCTGGAAAGTCTGTTTATGGAGGCCATCCAATGAGTGCATTTCGAGCTTTCTTTCAGAAAGAATTGCGTGAAGCAGCGCGCACACATAAGCTTACCGTGATGGGCTTGCTGTTTCTGTTGTTTGGCATCATGAACCCGCTAACCGCAAAGATTCTGCCTGAAATTCTGTCCTCTGTAATGCCTGCGGGCATGAGCATTACGCTGCCAGCTCCGTCGGCGACGGATTCATGGGCACAGTTTTTCAAAAACATCCCTCAGATGGGGCTGATCGTACTGGTGATCTTATTCGGCGGAATCATGTCCAATGAACTGAATCGTGGCACACTTACGCAGTTGCTCACAAAAGGGTTGTCTCGAAAAACAGTGGTTCTCGCTAAGTATACAGCTTCGGCACTCATCTGGACAGCCGCTTATGCGCTTTGCTTTGTTGTGACGTATGCATATACGGTCTACTTTTGGCCGACCGACATTGTGCATAGCCTGCTGGTATCCAGTATTGGGCTATGGATTTTCGGGCTATTGTTGCTTTCCACATTGCCATTGGGCGGAGTATTGTTTCAAAACAGCTATGGTTGCCTTTTGCTGACAGGTGGGTTGGTCGTTATACTATACCTGCTCAATATCCTACCCGCATTGCAACCCTATAACCCTGTGATGCTCTCCTCCGATAACATGGCCTTGCTTACAGGCCAGCGTGCCGCGACCGATTTCGCCACCCCGATGATCGTAACCATCGGTCTGGTTATTGCGTTCCTTTCCACAGCGATCGTGGTCTTTAACAGAAAATCGCTTTAACCGGAACATGGGAAAGGTATTAGAATATTCATTTCTTCACTATCCATAAGGGTTTAAATAACTTCCATTCAATCAAAACCACCGACTGAGCCGGTGGTATGCACTGCGCCTTCAGGGCAAATCTACAAGCTGCGTCTTAAGACGCATTGAATCGTCTGACAACCGCATTTTATCTCAGGCCGCCGCTAAAGCGGCCTATTTTATGCCTTGGGGTTCTTGCTACCCGTAAACGGGTTTAGATACTCTTTGAACGAAATCTGTTCTACATCACATCCTCATCTAGTTGTTTGCGGATATATTTCGCTATCGCTTCCTTGTTCGCTCCGACTGTGTCCACATAGTATCCTCTACACCAGAAATTTCGATTCCCCTATTGATACTTCAGGTTCGCATGCCTATCGAGTATCATTAACGAACTTTTCCCTTTCAGATACCCCATAAATTGCGACACACTGATATGCGGCGGTATACTAACTAACATGTGAATATAATCGGGACAGGCTTCGGCCTCCAGTATCTCTACTTTCTTTGCCTCGCATAGCTGTCTGAGTATTTTCGTTGTGTCCCCCCATTATTCTCCCCTATATTTCCTTGCGTCGGTACTTCGGTGCAAATACGATATGATATTTACAACGCCTTTTTGTATGTGATAAACTTTCATTGTCATTTATTATAAATGACAAACCTCCTTTACTTTCTTTCGGTTGCCAGACCGCTTCTAGTATAGCAAAGGAGGTTTCTTGCATCTGATGTTTTTGAGCCTCACCAACACTGCGGGTGGATAGATAACGCTAAAGCTTACAACACAAAAACGCGATGAATTCCGCACGGAAATTCATCGCGTTTCTATATTCTTGGATAGGGATTAGTTGGCAATTGCATTATCATCGCGCGGTTCTTCTACCCACTCGCTTAGTAACAGCTCGGCAGCGGCAATCATCGCATTTTGAGATGCTTCCTTCGCCTCGCCGCGCCCCAACCAGTTGTTTCCCTGTGCAACATACATGCTTTCCAGCAACCCCTGAAAAAACGATCTCGTAAACGTTTCGTCGTTTCGTTTGCGAAGCTGAAAGCCTTCATAAGCGTTTTGAAAGGCATCCTCATAAATCTGCTGCAAATATTCGTCCATGGTAATCCTGCCTTACTGTCAAAATCGTTCTTGTCCAGTAGTCGATGACCTTACTCCTCTTAGCATGCCTCCGCCGGTCGAAGCTCTCTCCCTTGGAAAGAATACGGTCGGTGCTGCCCAAAACAGGAGCAAGTTATTATCGCCCACAACCAGCCAAAATGTCAACCTTTTCATGATTTCTATCAGCGGAATGGTATCATGCAACACAGTTGACAATTCTCCATCACTCAAAGCAATACGGCAAAAGCGTTTGCCCTCCAAACGTTTCTCTTTGATCACACATCCTTAGGGATGGAAATTGTAAAGCAACTGCCTTCTCCGAGCTTGCTTTCGACACTGATTGTTCCGCCATGTGCAATTACAATGGATTTAGCTATCGTTAACCCGATCCCCGTTCCACCCGTGCGACGGTCACGGGATTGATCGGTGCGGTAAAAACGTTCAAAAATGAGCGGCAAATCCTCTTCTGCAATGCCAACGCCATCATCCTTTACCCGCACTATGCCGTACCCGACATTATCCTCTGTTTCGATACGGATGTGGCCATTTTGTGGGGTATATTTCATCGCGTTGGAAACCAGATTGACCAGCACCTGCTGAATGCGCTCGCGATCCGCTTCTACCATAGTCTCTTCCCCTGAAATCGCAAGAGTTTGCCCCTTAGCTTGCGCCTGTGCCGACAGATTCCCACCTACAGCTTTCACTATTTCCAACAGATCGATCTTTGTTTTGTGCAGTTGCAGATTATCTCCTTCGACAGTCGCCAATTGTTGAATGTCCGCAACCAGACTGCTCATGCGTATCAGTTCCTCATGACAACCTTTGAGTCGCTCCGGTGTTACTTCCCACAATCCCTCAATCATAGCTTCCAGATAGAGCGTTACGGCAGTTAGCGGCGTGCGTAACTCATGCGCCACGTCTGTCGTCAGGCGTTTACGCAGAATTTCCTGCTCGCCCAGCGCACCGGCCAGATGGTTGATCGACGCAACCAGATCACTGAGTTCTTGTGAATGGCTTTCAGCCGACACCCGAATGTCATAGTCCCCGCGCGCCACCTGTTTAGCTGCCTCAGCGGTTTCCGTAACCGGTCTTGCAATGCGTTTAGCCAGCAATCCGCCCAATACCACCGCAAGGATCCCTGCTACGATACCGATCACAATGAATACAGTATTCAGTGCATCGATAAACTGATGATCGTTCTCACTGAAAAAAAACGGGGCGTAGTAACTGATGGCTACACTGCCTACCTTTGTCTGCCCTTGAGTAATATCATACGTATGGGACTGGAAACTGCCGCTTTTCTTTGCTTTTTCCATCCGATAGGTGATTTCGTCCATAATCTTACCACACAGGGTCATATCATGGTTTTCCGCATCCCATTGGATGATACCATCCGCATTATATACCTTGAGGATATATCCACCATACAGGGAGTACATGCCAATGGTATGCAAAAAATCAGCATCCCACGAGCGGGTCATCCCGTTGTATTGCGTGGTCAGGTCGCTGATAATAGCTTCACTGCGTGCTTCCTCCTGCCGTTGTACGTAATATTCAAACTCACGGTTGATAAACCAGTTCGCAAACACGCTCATCAGCACGATCATCACGAGCAACAGTGCCAGAATACTCACCGACAGCTGCGAGCGCAGGCTTTTAAACACCCTACTCGCCTCCAAACTTATACCCCAAGCCGTGTACGGTTACAACATACACAGGTGCTTTGGGATCATCTTCAATCTTCTGGCGAATGTTTTTTATATGGCTGTCAATCGCACGGTCGAAACCCTCAAACTCGCTTCCCATCGCAAGATCGATCAGCTCATTGCGGGAAAAAACCCTACCCGGGTATTTCATCAGCGCTGCCAAAAGCTTCATTTCACTGGGTGTAAAGGGCATCGTTATCCCTTTCTTCTTTACGGAATTTTGCTCAAAATCCACAACAAGGTCACCATCGCGAAACGTGCTGCGAAGGGTCAGCGGCAGCAAATCATTCCCTGAGCGGCGCAAGACCGCCTCGATACGGGCTGACAGCTCCCGCAGACTGAAGGGCTTCACAATATAATCATCGGCACCGATGTTCAGGCCTTTGAGCAGATCGTTCTCCTCTGCTTTTGCGGTGAGCATGATGATGGGTACCCGCGATTTTTTTCGGATGGTTAAGCAAACATTCTCGCCCGAAATATCCGGCAGCATTAAATCCAGCACAACCAGTGAGATGGTATCCGTTTCAAACAATTCCAGTGCATGGCGGCCATTCTCCGCTGGAAATACCGTAAAGCCCTTACTAGTAAGCAGTGCAGTAACCACTTCCAGTATTTTGGGCTCATCGTCCACCACCAGTACGTTTTTGTCGGATCGAAGCATGATTTCACTCCCCTGACCACACCTTGTAACACAAACTCGGGAACCGCACGCCCGCACGGTTCCCGAGGCATTTTGCTCAGGCTACCACATCGTAACCCTGATCCTCAATTGCTTCCTTCATCTGAGCAAGGGTCGTACTCACCGGATCATGCTCTACGGTTACGGTTTTTCCTTTCAGATCCACCTGAACTGCGGTCACACCGCCCAGTGAGGTAACCGCTTTGGTAACTGCCTTTACACAATGGTCACAGGACATCCCTTCCACATGCAGTATCGTTGTCGACATTTAAATCATCCTTTCTTTCTTCAACAAGATTGAGCGCACCTGCCGCTTATCTCCTGAACCTATCACCTTACACAATATTAAACGGTTTTAGGAATTTGTAAACCTGAATCGTCTTTCCGTTTTCCTCCACAGGCACCTGAGCATATACCCAACCCACAACCTTGGCAGGGTCAACGCCGGCAGCAATGAGCGGCTCCGGATTGAGTACAAACACGATGTCCTTATCCTGATCCTTACCGGTCGCGCTAATCTTGGTCATGTCTTTCGCCCATTCGAACATGTTGCCGTCACCAAGCTTCACGCCGTAATGATCCAGCGCTGTATGATAATTGATAGAAGCACGGTAGTTTTTGACAATCTGCTCGTAGGAAGAAAGTGGTGTCATAGCGTCGCTATATTTGAATTCTTCATTGCCAAGCTTCGTTCCCACCATCAGCATTCCATCGAAGGATGCATAATTACTGGGCAATTTCGTGGTATCCAGACCAGCGTCTACAAACGGCTTTGCATCCAACTCAAGCATCACATCGTGCAACGGGCTCTTGGAGTAATCCTTGCTCCAGATGAAACGTACTGTACCATCCGGTGCCAGAAGCGACCATCCGCCATTTGTATCATCCGCCGTGATCTGATCCGGAATAGCCTGAAGCACCGCATCAAAGGAAGCTACAGATTGCTTGCCTACCACATCCAGATTTCCGCCAACCATCTGGAAAACAACCACCAGCAATGCGATCACCACCACTGCAGCGCCTGCCGCAAAGAGGATCTTTGTATTCTTCTTCATGATCAATTCTCCTTACCTTCCTGTGTTTTCGCTTTGAATCGTTTTAAGCGAAGCGCATTAGTCAACACTGATACAGAGCTCAATGACATTGCAGCCGCTGCGAAGATCGGGTTCAGCAAAGGCCCGCCGAACAGATGCAGCACCCCTGCGGCAATCGGTATGCCAATTACGTTATACCCAAATGCCCAAAACAGATTCTGTTTGATGTTGCGGATGGTGCGTTTGCTCAAATCAATTGCCGTAGGCACATCGCGCAAATCGGAGCGCATGAGCACGATATCCGCACTTTCCATAGCGACGTCTGTGCCGGAGCCAATCGCGATACCGACATCCGCCTGTGCCAGTGCCGGAGCGTCGTTAATGCCGTCGCCTACCATAGCGACTTTTCGTCCCTCCGCTTGCAGTTTCTTCACCTCATTGGCTTTATCCTGCGGGAGAACCTCGGCCAGCACGCGGTCAATCCCAACCTGCCGTGCAATCGCATCGGCAGTCTTTCGGTTGTCTCCGGTGATCATTGCCACTTCGATGCCAAGTGCATGAAGGCTTTCGATCGCTGCGCGGCTGCTTTTTTTAACGACATCCGCCACAGCCACAATGCCGGAAAGTTGTCCGTCCACTGCCACATACATGGGGGTCTTGCCCTCGCCTGCCAAACGGTCCGAATCCACTTCGCCGCTTGCAAGCGATATCTTCTTCTCCTCCATCAGTTTGCGGTTACCCGCGAGTATCCGTTGTCCACCGATGGTTGCTTCAATTCCCTGTCCGGTGATGGATTGGAACCCTTCCACCGCTAACAGTTCCAGCCCCTTCGCTTGAGCGCCATTGACAATCGCTTGCCCGAGCGGGTGCTCGGAAGCTTTTTCTGCGGAGGCGGCTAGTCGGAGCAGTCCGTCTGCATCCTGTGTGCCCATCGGGATCACATCGGTCACGGTTGGCTTGCCCTCGGTAATGGTGCCTGTTTTATCAAACACAATGGTATTAATCTTGTGGGTCGTCTCCAGCGCTTCGCCACCCTTGATCAGGATACCGTTTTCCGCGCCTTTTCCGGTACCCACCATGATCGCGGTTGGTGTTGCGAGGCCAAGTGCGCAAGGGCAAGCAATTACCAGCACAGAGATGAAAATGGTCAGTGCGAACTTGAGGTCGCCGCCCGTACCAAAGAACCACGCAATCCCTGCGATCATTGCGATGGCGACTACCACAGGCACGAAATAGCCTGAAACAATATCAGCCAACTGAGCGATGGGGGCTTTGGAACCTTGCGCATCCTCCACGAGTTTGATGATTTGTGCCAGCGCAGTGTCGCTGCCAACCTTTTCCGCCCGGAAACGTACGGTTCCTGTTGTGTTGAGCGAGGCGGTGTATACCATGTCCCCCGCCTTCTTATCTACCGGCATGCTTTCACCGGTCAGCATGGATTCGTCAATAGAAGTATGCCCTTCGATTACCGTACCATCCACAGGGATACTCGAACCGGGCTTCACTACCACGATGTCGCCAATTTCGACTTCATCAATGGGAATTTCTTTCTCATCGCCGTTTTGCAAAACAATAGCCGTTTTTGGTGCCAACCCCATCAACTTTTTAATCGCTTCGCTTGTACGGCCCTTGGAAACAGCTTCCAGCGATTTACCCAGGAGGATCAGAGTGATGATCACGCCAGCAGTTTCAAAGTAAAGTGAGTCCACCGCCGAAAAGTGACCTGCCGCAATCTGGAACACGTTGTAGAGACTATAACTGAAGGCAGCGGTCGTGCCAATGGCGATCAGTGAATCCATGTTCGGGCTGCGCTGCCAAAGCGCTTTGAAGCCGACCGTGTAGAACCGGTAGCCAACGCCTATCACCGGCAGTACCATCATCAGTTCCACCAATGCGTAAATCAAAGGGAAGTTCATCGGATTCAACCCTGCCGGAAAAGGCAACGATACGCCTTTGATCATCGGCGCCATGGCTATGTATAAAAGCGGCAAAGAGAATATCGCGGATACAATGAATTTTGTCCACAATGTGCGAATTTGCTTTTGCTTACGGGCACGATCCTCATCGGCTGCGTTTTCTTTCGTAACGTTCAACACCTGATAGCCGATCTTCTCAATTGCCTCACGAATGGCGGAAAGCCTTACAGTCTGGGGGTGATAGGCTATCGTTGCTTTTTCTGTGGCAAGGTTTACGTTTACACTCTCCACACCCTCCAATTTGCGCACAACCTTTTCAATACGCTGGGCACAGGCTGCACATGTCATACCGCCGATGGGTATGGTCACGTTTTGAGCGTCACTCTTTTCCACAACTTCGTAGCCGATTTTATCGACCGCTTTCTTGATGTCGTTCAGTGCAACCGTATCAGGGTTATATTCTACAAATAGCTTCTCGCTGGCAAGGTTTACACTAGCCTGCCCTACGCCAGGTAACTTGCCCACGATTTTTTCAATCCGTTGCGCACAGGCGGCACAGGTCATGCCGCGTACGTCTAAAATCTGTTTATCCAATGCCGTTGGCTCCTTTCAAACATTTGGAACGTCCGCCGTTTGCAGTGGAATGGTTTCCCTTCGTCCCAATATCATTCTAAAACAAATACCGAAATATGCAAGTATGCACTTTATTGTTCTATAATACCCAAAAGGATACTGTTACTTTCTTTTCCCTTGCCTACGTGCACATCCCTATCATTTCTTAATACCCTTATGCAAGTGCCGTCAAACATAAACATCCTGTACCCTGACTGTTATAGGCTTACACATTCCAGTTGTCGGTGCCATAGGAATGACTGCACTAAGCAGATATTATGTTTGTGACCCCTATCTGCCGCGTAGGCTCCCTTGACCCACCTTTTCTGCTGTGTTATAGTGCGTCTGTATGGCTATATTGGACCATACATGATATACCAACTATTAGTACACAATGGATAGTATTGGAGGAAAGCAATGAATTGCAACTGCTCTGGAGATCATTGCCCCGTGGACGCGACGTTGGAGATGATTGGGGGCAAATACAAAGCGCTCATTTTATGGCACTTGCTGGACACCACCTTACGCTTTGGTGAACTACGCAAACTGATACCTCAGGCAACTCCTAAGATGCTGACCCAACAGTTGCGGGAATTGGAGGATAGCGGTCTGCTAACCCGCACTGTCTATCCTGTTGTCCCCCCAAAGGTTGAGTATGCATTGACCGATCTGGGTCGCAGCATTCGTCCCTTACTTTTTGGCATGTATGATTGGGGCGCCGACTATTTAATGCAGGAGGGCAAAGGCGTTGGCTGTTCCATGACGGTTAGCAGAAATGCAGCGATGTAAACAAAGTGTTTGATTCATTAACAGAAACCTGTGAGAATGTAACCGCCACAGGTTTCTGTTTTCCTGTGCGTTTGTTTATTGCCAAGGTACAAATCCTTCTATCCTTCTACTCCGTGTGTGTTTACTGGCAGCAGGAACCTCCGGCCGGGCTCGTAAAGTAACTTTCCGGATACGCAAGCGTCTGGTATTGGGCGACTTCCGTTTTGATACGATTCAAGTCAGCGCTGCTTACATCTTCCACAACTTTCACATAGCCAAAGAATGTGTTATCACTATTGGAAAATGCGAAGTCACCCGCGGGCGTCAAATAGAAACGGTTTTCACCAACCGCAAGCGCTAATTGCGCATAGTAATCAGGCACCCACAGTTCCGTTGCATCCTTACGATTATTGCGGATTGTCCACTCCACATCCGTACCGCTTTGCACCACAACCACGGCAGGGCTGAAGCCTTTGTCCGTAAGGGTAATTTGAACGCGCTGCAACGGTTTCCCATCCTTATCGGTCGTTTGCTCTGCAACGGCAACCAGTTCCGCAGGGATCGTGTAACCGGCCGGCTTTGGGCTGGTATCAAGCGCACTGGCAAGAGCTCCGGCGCCAGAAGATGCAGGAGTATCTGCCGCAGGTGTTGCAGAACCTGCTTCCACTACGGTGATATTGGCGTTGATCATGCCCATCCAGCAACTATAAGGAAATGTTCCGGTTTTCGTCGGGGTAAACTCAATCAGGTTATCGCCCTGTGTAAAAGTATGGTCAATATTATACTCTGGGATAAGCATGCGTTTGTTGCAGCCATTGATACTGCCTGCAGGAGCATTGATCGTCCACTGCACAGGCGTACCCGCCTGCACTGTGATATTGGGATAACGACCGCCCACGAGTGATGACTGGATGATCTGAATGTTCTCTGCTGCAGACGCTCCTGGCACCGTAGTTGCCGTGGGCGTGGCAGCAGGAGTGGCTGTGTCACCTTCCACCACGGTGATATTGGCGTTGATCATGCCCATCCAGCAACTATAAGGAAATGTTCCGGTTTTCGTCGGGGTAAACTCAATCAGGTTATCGCCCTGTGTAAAAGTATGGTCAATATTGTATTCGGGAATGTACATACGGTTATTACATCCATTGATGCTCCCCGCCGGCGCATTGATTGTCCACTGTACAGGTGTACCTGCCTTTACGGTAATGTCTGGATATCGGCCACCTTCAAGTGATGATTGAATCATCTGTACATTTCCGGCAGCAGCCGTATCCGGCGGTGTGGTAGATGAATGGTTTGCCGTAACAGCGCTTCCGGCTGCAACGGTCTCACTCTGTGCCGTTGCCTCTGGCAGCGTTACACCGGCAAGTACCCAACCCTGCGAAAGCATCGAAAGTCCCAGCACAGCCACCAAAACCGCGCCAGCTGTGAGCATGCGATGGGTAAACTTGCGACTAAGTACCGAACTCAGCGCTCCCAGTCCGAACATCAGCGGCACGGTACCGAGGCTGAACAGTAGCATCGACAGCGCACCCGCAAACGGATTTCCTGTAGACAGCGCATATATCTGCATTGCCTGCAAAGGACCGCAAGGCATGAAACCATTGAGCAAACCAACCATCAGGGGACTGTTGCTCTTCCATTTTTCAGCGTTTACCCTGTCTGCGATGAATTTTGGTATTCTTGGATTCAGTCTGCGCAGCCATGGAAAAATGCCCAGCATGTTCACACCCATCACGACCATGAACACCCCTGCGATCAATTTTAGCACACCTTGTGTCGCAGGTGAAAATGTAATGACGGAACCAAGTACGCCCACAATGAAACCTACTACGGTATAGGAGATTACGCGACCAAGATTATAGAGGAACGAAGGTTTGAGTGCTGCGGTCTTGTTCCCTCCTGTTTCTCCCGCAGTAACACACTGTGAGAGGTTAATCCCCCCGCACATGGCAACGCAATGAACCGACGTAATCATGCCGATCACAAACAGCATGCCGTAGCCCATACCTGCCTGTGCAAGTTGGCTTGGCACCAGATAATTGAGCGCGCCTGTTGCCTGCAATGTAACAAATAGAGCAGCGATAACAAGCAACAAACCAACCGTACGCAAGTTGTTCACAGTAGATTTTTGTTGTCCGTTAATCACCGAATATCCCAGCCGTACGATGGTTGTGTCAATCGCTTCCCATGATGTCAAGTCGCTATCAAAGATTACATCCGCCGTGCCTTTGCCGAAGCTGATCTTCGCCTGCTGCACCCCCGCTAGCCCACGCAAACCCTTTTGGATTTTGCTTTCGCAATGCGCGCAGCTCATGCCGCCAATTCGCAGATGAAGCGTTTTCATACTCATACGTCATTCTCCTTATCCCTTGGATTCGTCTTCAGTATAACTTTCAAATATGTAGGAATGATGGAGATGTGTTTTTGCTATTTTTATTTTCTTCAAGAACATTTTTCTGGCGAAACCTTATCTTCCTTCTGCTATGGCACCGAGACGTACTAATGGCACATATTCAGTGGTTGCCATCACTCAAACCTGCATTGTCCTATTGAATGGAAATGGCCGTTCTATCGACGTGACCGTAGTGATCGACATTTTAGCCTAATGATATTCAGTGAGGGTTGGATACAGCACATACTTGTGTAAAGCCATTGATCCGCCTTGTCATGCCGCAACTTAGTATAGCAAAAGGAATTTCTTTGTCAGCATCAACGGCATAATCCTTCTATTGAACCACTGGCCTAGCCAGGGTTTTCGATATACAAAAAGCACTTCTCACGAACGAGCAGTGCTTTGTTGTTCATTTTGCTTGTCTTCAATTTATAGTGTACTTTTCAGCCCAATCAACCCATGGATATCTGATAAATTCTCCCTCGGTAAACACATAAGTCTAAGGTGCTATCCCTTATGGTAGAACGTATGGATTGTCTGGATGATATAGTCTGTTTCCTCTAGGGAAAGTTCAGGGTAAATCGGAAGACAAACCGACTGTTTGCAGGCCATTTCAGCCATGGGTAGATCACCTTCATGGTATCCCAGCGGCTGGAACACCTTTTGCAGGTGCAATGGCACGGGGTAGAACGCTCCGGTACCAATCCCGGACGCTGCCAGATAGTCAATAAGTGCAGGCTTTTCCGGCGACAGAATGGCATATTGGTGCCAACACTGCCGGATGCCTGGTAACGCCAGCGGTGGCAGACGTAAAGGCAAATCCTTCAGCCCTTCATTATAGCGGCGGGCATTCTCAGCACGTTTAGCATTGTACTCGTCCAAGTGTTTTAGTTTTACCTGCAATATGGATGCTTGTACAGTATCCAGGCGTGAGTTGTCACCCACGAGATAGTTAAAGTACTTATAAGGGTCATATAATCCATCGCTCTTGCCCTGCACATTGGCTTCAGGATCGTCAAACGCCAGCCCAAGTAGGCCTGCTGCTTTCGCTCCGTTTTTACCGTTTCCATGAGACTTGTATGCACGGCAGAGAGTTGCAATTTCCTCATCGTCGGTAACGATCATTCCGCCATCGCCATACGCAGCAAGGTTCTTGGTCGGGTAGAACGAGAAACAGCCCGCATCCCCCAGCGTTCCCGCTTTTTTCCCATGGTATTCCGCACCAATGGTCTGGCAGGAATCCTCGATTACACGCAAACCATGCAATTTGGCAATATTGGCTATTTCGTCCATATCCGCAGGCATTCCGAAAATTTCAATCGGAAGAATAGCGCTTGTTTTTGATGTTATCGCCGCCTCAATTCGATTGGCATCAAGGTTCAGGGTTACCGGATCAATATCTACAAATACCGGAATCGCACCCACGGCGGCAATCGCCTCCGCCGATGCAAAAAACGTAAATGGTGAGGTGATCACTTCATCACCCGGTTTAACACGGCAAGCACGCAGCGCTAGTTTAAGCGCATCTGTGCCATTGCCACAGGTGATGGCGTACTTCACACCTAAATAATTCTCCAGCGATGCCTCCAGTGTTTTAACCGCGGGACCTTCAATAAACGCGCAAGCGCGAAGGCATTCCAACACCTGCTGTTCCATTTCCGGTTGAAGCTCTTGGTATTGCCGCTCCAAATTGAAAAAGGAAACCTTCATATTTTCTGTACCTTCCTTGTTCCATATCTTGATGATGATAGCATAAGCCAGCCTAGACTGTCAAATCACGCAATGAGGATCATGTTGGTTTTTCTGTGTTATGACGCTGGAGTTGAAGCAGACTGGCTTGCCTGCTTACACCAGTTGATTGATGTTTTTCATCTATTCTTTTCTATTCATCCTGTTAAAAAATAGTTTGCCCATCTCGATACAAATCATAGATGATACAGATGTGACAAGTTGTGAACCTATTGTAAAATCGATCCAATACAGGAGCAAACCCCTGCGGTTATGATATCATAGATAAGGAAGGATCCGCCTTCCGTAAGGAGGAATAACCATGAAAATAGAATATTTAGTAACCGGTGCAGCGGGTCATTTGGGCTGGACAGTTACACAAGCTTTGCTTGCACGCGGCGAAACCGTGCGCGTGCTGGTGTTGCCTTCCGATGCTCATGCACCACAGTTACCTGATAACGTAAAGGTGTTCGTGGGTGATGTTCGCGACCCTGCCACACTGGAACCCTGCTTTGAAACCGATTCCGACACTGCGCTGATCGTCATCCACTGTGCTGCCATTGTGACCATAGCATCCGGTTTTCAACAGATTGTGTATGACGTGAATGTGACCGGCGTAAAGAACATTGTGGATCTATGTGTAAAGCATGGCGTGAAAAAGTTGGTATATGTAAGTTCCGTACACGCGTTGCCCACGCCTCCCAAAGGCGAGGTTATCCGCGAGATCAAAGACTTTGACCCCTTGAAGGTTGTAGGTTTGTACGCACAGACAAAAGCCGAAGCCACAGAGTATGTGCTGAATGCTGTCCGTGAAAAAGACCTGGATGCCACTATTGTTCATCCTTCGGGCATTTGCGGGCCGAACGATTTTAGCCATGGTTACCTCACCCAACTGGTGCGGGATTGGCATGACGGCCGTTTGAGCGCCGGCATACGTGGTGGATATGATTTTGTGGATGTACGGGATGTTGCCAATGGCATTCTGGCTTGCTGTGACATAGGACGCAAAGGAGAATGTTATCTTTTAACCAACCGGTATATAAGTGTTGAATCGATTTTTGAAGCGCTCTACGATCTGGGCGGCCATAAGCACATCCGTACGTTTATCCCCCTATGGTTTATCAAGATTGTAGCGCCGTTAGCAGAATTCTATTACAAGTGTCTGAAACAAAAACCGTTGTTTACTGCTTACAGCATCTATACATTAGGATGCAATGCAGAATTTTCCCATGAGAAGGCTACTCGTGAACTTGGCTTTTCTCCCCGACCTTTCCGAGAAACCCTCAAAGATACCATGGACTGGTGTGATCAAGCCGGTCTGTTCGATAAAGATTAATCCGCACGGATTATGATCTTCCTTTGGTTTTCCAAGATTCCTGCATCCCTATCTTTGGTTGTCTGCATTTGAAAAAGGGCCACGTTTACGCGTGGTTCTTTTCATCTCAGCCGGATAGCGATGTCAAAATCCTCTTATCGACTCCTCAATGCCAAATATGCATCGAGTCCTGGGCGGATGACTGGAAAAATAGGTTCGGGAAGTGCTGTAATCGGAAAATACTGAAGGCAATCCACTTCCGACTCCTCCCGTTTGAGCTCACCATGATATTTTCGGCATAGAAATACAATATCCACATTGCTCACCTGATCGCCATTAGGATAAGTTAGGCGCAGAGCCTCGCCGGAAAACACTCCTATCAGCGTCAGTTCGTCTGCGATCAATCCTGTCTCTTCCAGCAGTTCACGTGCAGCGGCATCCTCCACACGTTCATATAGTTCTACTGAACCGCCGATATAAGCCCAATCTTTGGTATCCGCACGCAATTCCAGCAGGATTTCACCTAAACTATTTTCCACGATCACCGATGCGCCACATTGTAGGATAGGGATTTTCCCCACCAGTCGACGCATATCCATCATATACTCTCCCATGTTGTTCCCCTTGCAACCAAAGGTTGCTTCCTCCTGTTCAAACAAATCTTCGCATCATTTCAGCAGGTATGGCCGCTGTTCACGAGTTAATCATCATGTAGCTCACCATGCAGGCATGGCATGAAAATGGCGGCAGCACGCGCTGCCGCCATGAGCAATGATCTTTATTACATTACTGGAGTGCCTTCCGCAGCGGTTCCAAATCCACGCCCTGCACGTGAATGAGTGCTTGATATAGCTCGCTGAGGATACTCTTGACACCACCAGCCACATCGCTCTCTACATTCAGCGGCATCACAGGGTCGTGAACCGACAGACGAAGCAGGAACCATCCGTTGTTGAGACTCCCGTTCAAATCAAAGGTGATACGCACACCTTCGCGATTATCCGGAGCGATATGCCAAGTAGGGCGCTTGGTGGCATAATCCATCACCTGCTCAATCACTTGCTTGCCGGTTTGCGCAAACTTTTCCGTCAGGATAGACAGCCGAATCTCGGTGCTCTCCACCGGCTCCTTGAGCCCATCCAGCAAAGAACCCAGTTCCCGATCCTGCTGTTTAAGCTGCATCGCTTTAATAAGCAGCAATGTCACCAGATACATGCCATCATCGAGAAAATGGTTATCACGAAGCGCTGCATGACCGCTGGTTTCAATGGCAAGTGGGCAGTCAATTCCTGCTGCGTTCAAGCGGATGGCTTCATCAATCACATTGCGGTAACCGCGCTTGTAGCGGTAATGCACACCGCCCCATTCCTGTATAAACTCAGCCAAACCGCTGGACGTAACGGAATCGGTCACAATGGTTGCGCCAGGATCGTTTTCCAACAGGATTGCGCTGATCATCGCGATCAGTCGGTTGCGATTGACTTCTTTACCCGTGCGATCCACAATCGCGGCACGGTCACAATCCGCATCGAAAATTACGCCAACATCCGCACCGACACGAAGCACCGCATGGGCAAGCGATTCCATGGCTTCCTCGTTTTCAGGATTAGGCACATGATTAGGGAAATGGCCGTCGGGTTCGAGAAATTGGCTTCCTTCCACCCATGCGCCAAGGCTTTCCAGCATATCCGCATAAAAACCACCGGAACCATTGCCTGCATCTACCACCACATGCAAACCCAGCAAAGGTTTTGCTACGTCTGGGTTCACACCGGCAATAATCAGTTCTTTCAGGTGCTCCTCATAGCGAGGCAAAAAAGGCTTGGGTTCAATTTTCCCGGGCTTGGTGCTTTCAGGCAACTGGAGCGCTTCAGCTATTTTCAACAAATCATCCAGTTCATGAAAGCCAAGGCCACCATCTTTAGTGAAGAATTTTAGACCGTTCAATTTCCATGGATGATGGCTCGCCGTTATCATAATAGAGCCAGTTGGACGAAAACCGTCCGTCAGGATGGCCATATACATGGAAGGTGTGGTGCACATCCCATAATCATTAGCCGTTGCACCCATTGCAGCAATGCCTTGTGCCGTGGCCAGCAAAAGATCCGGCCCGGAAACGCGGCTGTCGCGACCCAAGGCTACCGTAATCTGTTCCGGCGGCAGTTTTTCCTGCTTGGCTAAAAATTGAACAAAGGCTGAACCCAACGTTCGAGCTACCTCGGCAGTCAGTACAGCATCCTCGCCAATCGCAATGCCTCTCACATCTGAACCGCTTTTTAATGCCTGATAATTCATAATGGCTCCTTTCGGTCTTTGCGCTATCTGAACACAGCAACGATCTACTCTTGTATTTTGGCTGACAGTGCTTGATCCTATTTGATCTGAGCACGCATCTGCCTATATACAAACCTTTCTTTTCTAAAAACATACTAGGAGTATCAATGTACCTGTCTGCGTCGCAATGGCGTTTCAGCAATCCTGCGCCTGTCACATCATGGTTCACGCAACGGTTCCGTCATTATCCTTGCAGCGCAGCCATACCATCGTCCGCCGCTTTACGCAGCAGCAGGTACAGGGGTTTCAGGCGTAACAGATCTTCAGAACAACGCTCCACCAATTCCTTTGTATAGGCTTCCTTCATTGGCGTACCTGTGCGCTTGATGTAGAGCTCTTTTCTGGGATATAGCTCCTGAATTGTCTGTGGCAAATCCGGAGGGATTGCCATGCGCTGATAGCGGTCACCGTAAATATCCAAGCCTTCGTCGGGCACTTTCGCGTTGCGGAATGCTTTAGCTACCTCATCGGGCTTTTCACGCATGTACTTGCGCAATGCATCCATTGCAGGTCGATTGTTATCCCAAAAACCAAGCCCCCACTCCACTCGCTCTGGTGAGAGTTCAAACCAATACATGGCAGAATGCTCGCGTTCTTCACCCCCACGGCGGAATAACAGCCACAGGTGATCGCGGTAAGGCGATTTATCTTTGCTGAAACGCGTGTCTCTATGGATGCGGGCAAGGCATTTGTTGGATCGCAGTTCCATATCGTCTGCAACTTCCAAGACTGCCGGACCCATCGCTTCGATAAATTCCTGAAAGGGCTTCTTGACAAATTTCTCGTAGTCATCCCGATGGGCGTTAAAAAAAGAAGCTTCATTATGAAAACGCAAATCCAGAAAGAAACGGATTGTTTCCTCGGGAAATCCTTCAAACATTCAAAAGTTCACTCCTTTACTGATTATCCTTATTATACAAGGGCTTTAGAGTAAAAACAAGTCTAAAAAACTGTCCGCGATTGTGCTTCGCGGACAGTCAGTCATAGGTTTGTTCAATAACCTTTCTGATGATCGCTTTCGCCACGGCGATAACGTCTCGAACCATCGGTGGAAGGTTTTATCGTGCTCTGTTCACCACTATCAGCGGTATATCCATCCGCAGCATAATCCTGCGTATAGTTCTCTGTGGTTGCCTGACCGTCGTAGTATGTTGCGGAGTCATCTTGTGCTTCCTGACTATCCGCATAGGGAGTCGGGTCACCATAACCCAGCGGGTCGCTCACATATCCATCATGATCTTGATATCCGGCCGCACCGTCTACGCCAGTACCATCGTCATAACCCGTATAGTCGCTATAGGCGGTTTGATCCTCGGTATAGTCAGGGTATGCCGCATCATCAGCAATAGGTTCTGCGCTGCCATCTGCCGTTGGCTCGGGTCTTCTCGCATAAGCAGACCAATCCTTGGCTTTTCTAGCAGAGCTATCCGCTCCCTTTGTGGCAGCCGGTGGCATATCATAGAAATCTCGGTCACTGCCATAAGTATGGTAAGGCTCATCGCCCTCACTCGCACCGGACGGGAAGGACGCGCCTCCTGTCAGGGGGTCTTCATCATAAATGCTCTTTTTACTGTAATCGTTCGTTTGCTGTTTGCTGTTGCGTTGATAGGCGTTGCGAACATATTTCATATGTGGCAACTCCACATCCTCGGCTATCGCTTCAGCATCTGTACTTTCAGATTTGGGTCTGCCGCTTGCAGCCGAGGTTTTAAGCACGGGTTTTGGTTCGGCCTTTACAGGCGCTTCCGGCTCTTCTGACTCATCACTGGGTGCAACATAGTCTCTGCGTTTTGCGCGATCCAGGTGATCCAGCGCTGTGTCGGATGCTCGTTTCTGTTCCATCCGTTTTTTAGTTGCCAGCACCAGCAGCACAGCCGCGCCCAGCAACAAAATGATACCCAATAGCATCAATGGATAGAAGAATGTACGAATCAGCTTCGGAATGGTTCCAATGCTGGGATCGCTGATCGGGGGCACGGTAATCGCCATGTAAGTCGGCTCCGGTGTTGGCACCAGTGGCGGTGTCGGTGTCGCGGGTGCAGGCGTGGGTATGGAGAAGGCAATTTGAATTTCGTTGCTGCTAAATTTATTGGAACTACCTGTCGCATCCACCGTTACGGCCGTAAACATATACTTGCCCGCCATGCTCAGAGCAGCGTCACGGGTGAGTTTTCGGGTCTGCCCGGCAGGTATGGAGGGGAATGTATAAATCAGTGTGGATCCATGATAGATCGCTACGTCGGTTGCATCCACTTCGCTGTCATTCTCCACGGATACCGTAAAGCGCACGATACCCGGCTGTGTGTATACCTCCGTGCGATCGGAACCGACCGTCACGTTCAGGTGTACTACCTTGTTAGGGTCAACCGCCGTCAGTGTAATAGAATCGGTGTCCAGCGATACCTCGGTTCCGGTGTTATCAATCGCGGTAATATGGAACTGGTACTCGGTTGTCGCTGTCAGCGTGATTTCCTTGTCCAGTTTGAGCGTGGCGCCTGCGGCCAATTCCTGATTGGTGAACACGTCGCCCAGTGTTTTATCGGTTACGCGCAGATCGGTATAATCGACCTTACCGCTGTTTTTCAGTTCAAGCGTAAGCGTTATGGTACCATTAATCGCTACACCTTTAGCGCTGGAAGTGAGTTTGGCGCTCATTGCCACATCGCCAAAAGTGATTTTCTGTTCGGCCACCGTCTTGGTCTGCTTTTCTTTGGAATCTCCGGTGGTATAGGTGACTGTCGCGCTGCTGGTTAAATCTTTCTTGCCCATGGTAACGGGAAATTTAACCTGCGCCGTTTCCCCTGCTTTGAGTTCATCGGTAACTGAAATTGCCTTTTTGGCAATATCTTTATTTTCGGTGATGGTGACATTCTTGAGCGATACCGTGCCCGTGTTGACGATATCATACTTAACCGTAACCGCCTGCCCCTCTCGAGCAGTGCCGGGGCTGATGGTACGCTTGATTTCGATATCGGTTTTAGATTCGGTTGCGTTAAGCTTACCGCGTATTGGCTGGCTTTGTGCTACCCGTTCGCCATTATCTGAATAGATGAAATATTTGATGAAATATACAATCTGACCGTTATCCAGCGTACGCTGGTTAACCGTCCACTTGCCTGTCCAAGTTTTTACTTCTCCGGCTTTTAGCGTTACAGAACCTTTGTCGCCAAAATCGGTTACGATTTCGCTGGTCGGGCTATACAGTGTCAATGGATCTTTCATATCCGTATCTCCCGAATTGGAGATGGTGATGGTGACCGTGACATCGCCGGGTTCAGACAGGCTTGATGGCGATACCTCCATGCTGCAGGTGATCGGATCGGATGCCGCCAGCGCCACGCCACCCAACAACAGCGCCGTAAGCAATAACAGCGCGGCGACGAGCAGTTTTCGTTTCATAATCGCTCGGGCGTTCAGGGGTACGCCCTTCCTCCCTTCGGCACATCAAGGCCGATTTTGACTTGCGGGCTTGCGTGTTTGCCACGCGCCCGACAATGGTCTGAAAGGTTTGTGAACCTTTTTCAAATCGCTGCGCCCTTCCGGTGAACCGATGATTAGCGGTCTCCCCCGACGCCAGACAATATACGGCAAAGGCTCTTAGCATATTGTAGTTCATCCGTACAGGTGTGTCAAGCAAAAACGCCACGGCATCGTGCTTACACTCACTTTATGCAACGTTTTACAGGTTTGAATTCTTACAGGAACATCTGAAAAACTGGAAATATGATCCTGCCGACTCTCACTGAACCGCCATGGATCATGCCTTGTGATGATTGAAGCGCTGAGAGTCAGCCAACCGGCATAACCGCTCCTGACTGGAAAATCACATCTTGCTATGGTATAATGCGAAGTACCGAATGAGCACGAAACGTGCCAAAGGGAGGATTATTGCTTTGTATCAGCCGCCCTATGACCCCAATGAGGAATTCGAAACGAGCGAACCGGCCTATCTGGTAGACGGTGTGCCTGTGAATCCATATGACGACGATCCAGCTTACCAGACGCCACCGCCGGATGATGCTGACTTTACTCCGCAGAAAAAATTTACCATTTTCAAACCCCGTCTGTCCAAACCGAACTTTATATTATCGGTTTTGGTCAATTTTGTACGTTTTGCTCTTCTGGGCATTATTTTGGTAGGTCTGGCGCTTACAGGCGCAGTGCTTGGCATTGCCAAGGCTTACGTGGAGACCGCTCCGACGCTTGACCTCGCACTCTTGAGCGAGCAGGACAAAACAAGCTTCATCTATGATGCTGACGGCAATGTAATTACCGATTACAAGGGTACTGAAAACCGTGTCATGGTAAGTATTTCGCAAATGCCCGCCAATTTACAGCACGCATTTGTTGCCGTGGAGGATGCGCGCTTTTACACCCATAATGGCGTTGATCTGAAACGTATCATCGGCTCATTTGTACAAAACTTTGTATCCAATACCAATCAGGGCGGTTCCACCATAACCCAGCAACTCATCAAGAATACCGTGCTGAGCAGTGAACTCAGCTATAAGCGGAAAATTCAGGAAGCCTACCTTGCCATGCAACTGGAAACCATGTATACCAAGGATCAGATTCTGGAATGCTACCTGAATACGATCTACCTTGGTGAAAACTATTATGGCGTAGAGGTTGCCGCCGAGGGTTATTTTGGCAAGAGCCTTTCGGACTTAACTTTGCGCGAGAGTGCTATGCTCGCAGGGCTTACCAACAATCCTTATTACTACAACCCCCGCAAGAACTTCTATGTTCGTCAGTCCGATACCACCGATTATAAGGCGCTCACAAACAACCGAACCGATTATGTGCTGAAATGCATGTATGAGGGCGAGTTTATCACCTATCAGGAATATCAGGACGCACTCAACCAATCCACAGCCAAAGTACTGCAAACCTCCACCACCGAAGGTGAGGGTATGTACCCCTACGCGCACTATGTCGAGTATGCTGTGAAAGAAGTTGTAGACAGTTTTTTGAAGCTTAACAACCTTGAAGACACCAGCGAGAACCGGTATAAAATGGAAAACGAGCTGCGTACTGGCGGCTACCACGTAACGCTTGCCATCGACACACAAATTCAGACAATTGTTGAAAATTCGTTGGAAAACTGGACGAAGTATCCCGCGCTTCGCGACCCCAGTGATAAAGTATACCGAGCAAAAAACAGCGATGGCAGTTATACTGAGGTAGTTCAGCCGCAGGCCGCCGCAGTGGTGCTGGATTACCGTACCGGTGAACTCAAAGCCATCGTCGGCGGACGTACGAAGCCCACCCAGCGCAAAACGCTCAACCGCGCAACCGATATGAAAATGCCCGTGGGTTCCGCCATTAAACCAATTTCTGTTTATGCACCGGCCATTGAGCTTGGCGCGTCTCCGGCAAGCGTTGTGTATAACATGCCCCTGCCCATCAGCGGTTGGAAAAACGATGCCGGCAAGGATACCTGGCCTAAAAACTATGGCGGTGGCGGATATACCGGCCCCGTGACGTTACGCGAGGCCATGAAAAGAAGCCAGAACGTAAGCGCAGCTCAAACGATGATGACCATGGTCGGCGTGGATCGTTCCTTGGACTTTTTATTAAAACTGGGCGTAGCTCGCGATAACATTGATGCCACCCCTTTCGGGCTGGCGTTGGGTTCCAGTGGTATTACTCCTTTGCAGATGGCTGTCGCCTATGGCGTTCTGGGCAACGGCGGCGTATATCAGAAACCCATATCTGTGCTGGGCATTTCCGACAGCGATGGCAACGTCGTTTGGGACGGGCACCAACAGCAGGATCGCAGGCAGGTGTTCCGTGCCTCCACCGCATGGTTGGTGGTGGATATGATGAAAGATGTTGTCAGCGGCGGTACCGCCACCAAAGCAAAGATCAGCGGTCAGACTGTCGCAGGCAAAACCGGAACCAACAGCGACCAACGCGGTATTTTCTTCTGCGGCATGACAGGTTGGTATACTTCTTCCCTGTGGATCGGTCACGACAACTATAAGCCGCTATCCTCCAAAGCCTCTGGTGGCAATAGCGCAACGCTTTTGTGGCAAAGCTACATGTCGGAAATCCACAAGGTTAAAAACCTACCCGACAAAAATATCTTGGACGGTGACCCCACCAGTTACGGTCTGACCAAGGTGACCACATGCGCTGTCAGCGGTCAACTTGCTACCGACGCTTGCAGCAACGATGCCATGGG
>Ga0302286_10000581_pt1 | contig 29648 bp, 28 predicted proteins | sample III_Fen_E2_3_FD_198765 | JGI IMG/M metagenome (GOLD analysis project Ga0302286, IMG submission 198765) | Peat permafrost microbial communities from Stordalen Mire near Abisko, Sweden - III_Fen_E2_3 | ecosystem: Environmental > Terrestrial > Soil > Wetlands > Permafrost | place: Sweden: Abisko...
TAAGAAAAAAGATTTAGAAAACACTTCTAAATCTTTTTTCTGTTTATACACATTGTGATGAGGAATGAGGAATGAGGTAAGGAGTAAGAGGTAAGGAGTAAGAGGTAAGAAGTAAGAGGTAAGAAGTAAGAAGTAAGAAGTAAGAAGTAAGAGGTAAGAAGCAAAATACACTAACTAAAAGCAGAACCAAACCCAGAACCCGGAATGGGTAAATTTGTTTCAAGAAGTACAATTCCTGCACATTACGAACTGTTTCCGGTTCTTGGTCAGCTGACTCCTGAAATTGGAAGCTTTCGTACTTTGCCAACAATTAAAAAAAGACTGTTCATTGATATTTCCAAAAGAATGTTCTGAGGATTTATCAAAGCAGCAGGGTAAGACTTCTCCATGAACATTTATCACGGCTCCACTCCACATCCTCCAGCAACGGTTTGATTGACGACCCTTTATTCGGTATTTACCGTCCCTTGTTCTTTTATACCGTGCATACTTGTTTCTTTTTGTCAGTAGCTCGCTTCCATTCTCAAAATCATACAGTTGAGCTGTTTTGAAAGTCAACCGATCTACCTTCAATAATTTAGCCAGCTTTTGCATTTCTTTCATCTGATGTTCATTGGTTCTAAGCACCAAAAACTGAATCTCTACCAATGGTTTGATGGATCTCAATTCTTTCTTCCATTCTGTAATGTGGTTGATACCATCTATTGCTTTTTGAAGATTTCCACCGACACGATAGGTTTCATAAACCTCCTGGGTGGTTCCATCGATAGATATGATGAGCTTATCCAGCCCGGAAAGGACTATTTCACGGGCAGTCTGTTTATTCAGGAATTGTCCATTCGTAGAAGTAGAAGAATAGATGCCCGATTTATGCGTGTATTTTATGAACTCCACCAGTTGATTGCAAAGGAAGGGTTCCCCCTGGAAATATAAAATGACATGTTGCAGGGTTGGTTTCAAATCATCCATTAATTTTTTGAATAATTCAAACTCAAATGTAGACTTAGCAGGGTTAGGAATTTTATGAATACCTACCGGGCATTCCGGACAACGAAGATTACAAAAGTTTGAAGTTTCAATGGAAATAAAATGTGGATAAATATTCTGAAATCTGTGGAATCCGAAATACGAAAGCAGATAGGAAACGACTAACTTTAATCCGTTAACTATTTTAAGAATAGAGAGGTGACTGATTAAGTTAATTAGTCTTTTAATTTTAATAAAATAGGGTCTCATTACTGGTTTAAATGATAAACAAAAGAACTAATAAGTTGTTATAGAAGTAATAGTGTGTTTTTTTACTACGATATTAACAAAATATGTCAAAATCGATTGCAAAGTAAGGTAAAATTCGTTGAAAGATTGTATATTTGCGACTCGAATAATCATCTATAAAATTAAATAATTTATAATTAAAAAACAACGTTATGAAAAAGCAATTGTTTTTCGCGGTTTCGATGGTGTTTGCGTTAGTCTTCAGTTCTTGTAGCAAAGACTTGACCGCATTAGATCCTAGCTTATTTAAATGTAATCCCAATCCACTGGAAGTAAAAGGTGGTAAAGTTGATGCAACCGTTACCGGTACATTCCCAGTGAAGTATTTCAACAAGAACGCAGTTATTACTGTGACTCCGGTATTAAAATTCGAAGGAAAAGAAGTTAAAGGTGCACCAACAGTATTTCAGGGAGAAAAAGTAAAAGGGAATGATAAAACGATTGTTTATAAAACAGGCGGAAATTATTCATTGAAGGCTTCATTTGATTATGTTCCTGAAATGGCAAAATCAGAACTTTATCTTGAATTCAGTATTGTTCAGAAAAAGAAAACCTATACGATTCCAAGTGTAAAAGTGGCTGATGGCGTGATTGCTACTTCCCAGCTGGTTTCTACCAATGCTTCAGAAATGGATGCCGTGATCATCCCAGATAAATTCCAACGCGTGATCCAACAACAACAGGAAGCTGATATCATGTTCCTGATCCAACAATCTAAGCTTCGCAAGTCGGAAACCAATTCATCCGATATGGTTTCGTTAACCAAGAAGATTAAAGAAGTAAAAGAATCGCCAAACCAAAAAATTGCAGGGTTTGATTTATCGGCTTATGCTTCTCCGGAAGGACCGCTAAAATTGAATACCAATTTAGCTGAAAGTCGTGAAAAGGTTACAGTTGATTTCATGAATAAAGAAATGAAAAAACTGAAAACCAGCGTGAAGATTGATTCTAAATTCACACCGGAAGATTGGGCAGGATTCCAGGCATTAATGGAAAAATCAAACATTCAGGATAAAGAAGTTATTTTGCGTGTATTGACTATGTATCCGGACCCTGAAGAACGCGACCGTCAAATTAAAAACCTGTCCGTTGCATTTAAACAAATTGCAGAAGATATTTTACCACAATTACGTCGTTCCAAATTGAAACTGACAGTTGAAGTTACCGGAAAATCGGATGCTGAAATCAGTAAACTTGCTACCGAAGATGCTTCTAAACTGTCAGTTGAAGAGTTGCTTTATGCTGCAACATTGACTACTGATTTAGGTGAAAAAACAGCCATTTATCAAAAAGTGACTGAACAATATCCAACCGATGTACGTGGTTATAACAACTTAGGTGTGATTAAATATCAACAAGGAAACACTGATGATGCCGATCGTTATTTCGCAAAAGCGTTGGAAATCGATCCAACATCGGTTGATGTGAATTATAATGCAGGCTTAACTGCTTTAGCAAAAGGTGACTTGGCCAAATCAGAAGTTTACTTTGGAAAAGCAGCCGGAACAACCGGTAATGTAGGTGAAGGACTTGGTTCAATCGCCATTATCAAAGGTGATTATCCAAAAGCCAAAACTTATTTTGGATCAACAGCTTCGAATAATGCTGCTTTATTGCAAATCCTGAATGCAGATTACAGTGGAGCCCGTGCTACCTTGTCTGCTGTTGCAAGACCTAATGCTATTACAGCATACCTTGGAGCTATCATTGGAGCCCGTACAAACGATCGTGATGCTGTTTACAGTAATTTGAAAAGCGCGGTCAAACAAGACGGTTCATTAGCTGCAAAAGCAGTAAAAGATATTGAATTTTCGAAATTTGCCACCGATGAAACATTTCTTTCTATCGTTAAATAAATAATTCAATTCTGAACATTCTAAAGAAGTCCAATGCAGATTCTGTATTGGACTTCTTTTATTGTACTACTTTGAATTAAATACTGAGAATCCTAATTTCATAATTGCAGATCAACAGATTGTTCTTTTAAATATTATTTATGAGAGTTTTAATGAAGATTGTAGGATTTTAGTCTCAACAACATTTTCATTTTCCGTCATTTAACTGTATCTTTGTAACCATTTTCAAAATTAAATTAATAGAACGACATAATGCAGGAAAACGAACAAATAGTAAATAAAATTGTTGAAGGTATACAGGAACGAAAAGGAAAGAATATAGTCGTCGTTAACCTGACTAAATTAAAGGAATCACCTTGTAGTTATTTCGTGATTTGTGAAGGAGATTCAAATGTACATGTGAATGCCATTGCTCAATCAATAAAGGATTATGTCCGCGAACAAATTCAGGTGAAACCATACGCCACTGATGGTTTTCAAAATTGTGAATGGATTGCCATGGATTATGGGCAAATCATAGTACATGTGTTTCAACGTCCTACCCGCGCTTTTTACGACATCGAACATTTATGGTCCGACGCTGATTTGAAGAAATTGGAGGATATACTCTAATTTTTTTAGTTAGTAAATACAATTCAAAACCAAGTTAAGATTTTTATTGTTTTTAGTTATAATTAAATAACAAGATAACACAAGTAGAAGAATGGAAAATAAAACCCCGAATCAGAGTCCAGTTAAACCAACGGGTAAATTCCCAAAATTTAATATCTCGTGGATATATGGTATCATCATTTTAGTTTTGTTGGGTTCGTATTTCTTTAATGAAAATACACCTACCAAAGAAGTTCCCTTCACCACATTTAAAGAGTATATTAAACAAGGGATGATTGTAAAGATCGATGTGTTTAATTCCAAAAATGCAATTGAGGCAAAATTAGTGGATTATTCCAAAATTGCGACGGATACTGCTGCTCTCAGAAAGGCTTTTGGTGATAAATACCGCACTTTGGCATTAGATCCGAAAGTGCTAAAGGATTCATTGACCAAAAAAGATACGCAGACTCTTAAGAAGGTATATGGCGATAAATTCGATATGTATTCTAAGGAAAGACTTATTACCGTCAGCGTCCCTGCTGAAGAAATCTCCAGGTTTATACAAACCGCTGAAGAAAAGTATGGCTTTAAGGGAGCTGTGGAATACAAAGAAAGCCGCAATTATTTTGATGTTTTCCTGTATAGCATTTTGCCTTTCCTGTTGTTGATATTATTTTTTGTATTTATGAACCGTCGGATGTCAGGACAAATGGGTGGTGGTTCAGGAGGTGGTATTTTTAATGTAGGTAAGTCAAAAGCTCAACTTTTCGATAAAGGTGATACCACAAATAAAATAACATTTAAAGATGTAGCCGGATTGGCCGAGGCAAAACAAGAAATTGAAGAAATTGTTTCTTTCCTTAAAAATCCAACAAAATATACCGAACTGGGTGGCAAAATTCCTAAGGGTGCTTTATTGGTAGGCCCTCCGGGAACAGGTAAAACCCTACTTGCAAAAGCTGTTGCAGGTGAAGCTGATGTGCCTTTTTTCTCCATGTCCGGATCTGATTTTGTGGAAATGTTTGTTGGGGTAGGAGCATCACGGGTTCGTGACTTATTCCGCCAGGCAAAAGAAAAGGCACCTTGTATTATCTTTATTGATGAAATTGATGCAGTTGGCCGTGCACGTGGAAAAAACCCAAATATGGGCAGCAATGATGAACGTGAAAATACCCTGAATCAACTGCTCACAGAAATGGATGGATTTGGTTCAAATAGTGGAGTGATCATTCTGGCAGCTACCAACCGTGCAGATATTCTGGATAAAGCTTTGCTTCGTGCAGGACGTTTTGACCGTCAGATTCACGTTGATTTGCCGGATGTGAATGAACGGAAGCAAATTTTCAATGTTCACCTTCGCCCAATAAAGATTAACGAAACTGTAGATGTAAACTTTTTATCACGTCAGACCCCGGGATTCTCCGGTGCAGATATTGCCAATGTTTGTAATGAGGCTGCTTTGATTGCAGCCCGTAAAAACAAATCATTTGTGGAGAAACAGGATTTCCTGGATGCTGTCGATCGTATCGTCGGAGGATTGGAAAAGAAAACCAAAATCACTACTGTTGCTGAGAAAAAATCAATTGCTTATCATGAGGCAGGGCATGCCACCATTAGTTGGATGCTAGAATATGCTAATCCATTGGTTAAGGTGACTATTGTTCCTCGTGGGGAGGCTTTAGGAGCTGCCTGGTACTTGCCTGAAGAAAGGCAGTTGACAAACAAAGAACATATGTTGGATGAAATGTGTTCGACATTGGGTGGCCGTGCAGCAGAGGAAGTCTTTTTACATCAGATGTCCACAGGCGCTATTAATGATTTGGAACGAGTAACTAAAAGAGCCTACGCTATGGTAGCATATTTCGGGATGAGTGATAAACTTGCCAATATGAGCTATTATGATTCAACTGGAAATTCAGATTATGGTTTTACGAAGCCATATAGCGAAAAGACAGCTGAACTGATTGATTCTGAAGCTAAATATATTGTTGCTGTTGAATATGAACGGGCAAAAAAAATTCTAAATGATAATGCTGCTGGTCATAATACATTGGCTGAATTGTTAATTGAGAAAGAAGTGATATTTGCCGAAGATCTTGAAAAGATATTTGGAAAACGTCCATGGACATCCAGAAATGATGAGTTGATGGCTCAAAACGCCGAAAATGATGCATTGGAAGCCTCTAAATCTGAGAAAGCTGAAATAGCTGAAGCAGGATCAGTTGAAAAAACAGAAGAAAATGCCGACTAATTCTTCCCGTGAAAGAATTTTAAAACTAATAGCAGAAACTGGTAAGAGAAGACCGGTTTCTGCTGTTGTTTTAAATTCTAATACTGACGAGATTTATAAATCCATTGAACCTGATGCTATTACCTGTTTTAAGAATGAACTTGAATTAATTAAAGGGCAATGTGTTCTTTGTGACGATGAGCCTGATTTATATAGCTGCCTTAAATCATTTGTTCAACAGAATAATTTTCCTTTTCTGTATTGCCGTGATTCATATATTGCTAGCCAATTACAGGCAAACTCTATCCCGGTTTCAAGTAGTGATTCCGAATTTGAAAGTATGCAGGCCGGTATAACAGGATGTGAATTTCTAGTTTCCCGAACAGGAAGCGTATTAGTGTCTTCGGCATCTGAGTCCGGAAGGCAAATGCATGTTTTTCCACCGGTACATATCATATTGGCGCACATCTCACAACTTGTTAATTATCCCGAAGATGCTTTTATTGCAATTCAGGAAAAATACGGTGACTCACTCCCTTCCGCCATTTCTATTATCACAGGACCCAGTCGTACCGCAGATATAGAAAAAACCCTTGTTCTGGGTGCTCATGGGCCAAAAGAATTTATTGTTTTTCTGTGCAAAGTATAAAGTTTTGCTATCTTTGTACTGTATTATTTTATTTCTCATCCTTCAATAACACAATTCAGCAATTTTATCTTAAAACAGGAGTTTTGAGCCTTTTATTCGTTTGAATTTTACCAGAACATTCAAACTGTTTATTTCATTGAGATCTTACATCTCTTGTTATCAATTTTTTAAAATCATTTAAATGAAACTATCTGATTCGATTCTTTTTACATTGATTCTTTCTGTTGGTCTGTTTTCATGTACTCCAATTTATAAGTGCGGGGAAGCAAAACCAGTAAAAAGATTATTCCTCCCAAAAATAGTAATGAATGTTATTCATGAAAGGGATTCTCTGTGTACTACCTTATCATCGAGAGAGAACGAATTATATAAACTCCGAAACGATACTGTTGCATTAGGAAATGATATCAGAAACCTTGAAAAAAAGTATAATAACCTGACGAATGATAAACTTTCACAATCCGAAGAATATACTGCAGCCTTAAAGAAGAAAACGGATGAGTTGAAACAAAAATCAGAAGAACTGATTGCAAAAGAAAAACTTTTAGTAAACAGGGAAAATGCATTAAATGATCTGAAGAAAGTTGTTGCCCGGCAGGATTCGATTACAAACCGTTTAAATGATATCCTGCGTAAGGCATTATTAGGATTCAAATCAGACGAACTATCAGTTTATATAAAGAACGGGAAAGTCTATGTTTCTCTGTCTGATAAATTGCTTTTTAAATCCGGGAGTGCGGCTGTTGAAACTAAGGGAACGGAAGCCATCAAAGTACTGGCTGACGTGCTGAATAAAAACAATGATATCGATATATTGGTTGAAGGACATACTGATAATATCCCTATTAAAACTGCTCAATATCATGATAATTGGGATTTAAGTGCAGCCAGGGCTATATCTATCGTAAGGATACTGACTGATGAATATAAAATTTCACCAATAAGGCTTACTGCTTCCGGGAAAGGTGAATTCTCACCAAGGGCTTCAAATGCTACAACCGAAGGCCGGGCAAGCAACCGGCGTACTGAAATAATACTCTCGCCAAAGCTTGATGAACTTATGAAACTTCTTAAAACAAATTAGTAATTATTTATTTCCAATTATTTTTTCAAATTATATCTGAATACTATGAATAACTTTGTAAAGCGAACTTTGAGCGGGTCTTTTTTTGTTGCGCTGATAGTGAGTTCTATTTTGCTAAGTCCTTATACATTTGCACCCTTTTTTGCATTAATAAGTGGATGGATAGTTTATGAATTCCATGTTTTATCAAACCGTCAAAAAGACATTACCGTAACTCCCTGGGTGGGCTCGCTAGGTGCCGTGTTGCTTTTCCTGGGATCTTTTTTGTCTTCCTCCGGAATCTGGCATTTCCCGGTATATGTTATATATGGTTTTTATGTTGTGTTGGTATTAATTTCCGAGTTATACCTCCAAAGGGCAAACCCACTTCATAACTGGGCTTATTTTATTATGGGACAGATCTATGTTGCTCTTCCTTTTGCATTATTGAATTATATTCTTTTTCTTGATAGATGGCAACCACTGCTATTATTATCGGTTTTTGTTACAATATGGGTGAATGATACAGGTGCCTACCTGGTAGGTGTCTCATTTGGAAAACATCGTCTGTTTGAACGCATTTCACCTAAAAAATCTTGGGAAGGTTTTATTGGTGGGGCTTTGGCTGCATTACTTTCGGGTTATGTCTTTTCATTGTTTATTCCACAAATACGATTGATTGACTGGTTTATCTTTTCCGAAATTATTGTAGTTTTCGGTACTTTGGGAGATTTGATTGAATCCCTGATCAAGAGAACCGTGAATGTAAAGGATTCAGGGGATGTTATACCGGGGCATGGAGGTCTTCTCGATCGCTTTGACAGTATGCTTTTAGCAGCTCCTGTTATATTTATATATTTGTGCCTGTTGTTTGATCATGTCATTAAATAGATGATTAATTTCGAATGAGTATTAATTCTTTTTAATTTGAATAGAATATGGAATTTGATTTTGAAGAAATCCGATGTTATAAAAACGAAGAAGTACACGCAGTACTAAGCCGTTTAAGCGAAGAAAAGCAATTTATGAAGGTATTAAGCACTATCTATCCGCTTTTGCCAAAAGAAGTCATTAAACAGCGTCTGCTGAGCTTTACTTCTAATTACGCTTTCCAAAAGGCAATGGTTTATCCTTTCCTGCAGTATTTGGAAGCCAATAAGACTAAAGGAATAAAGCTTAATGGGCTTGATAAAATTGACGTATCCAAATCCTATTTGTATATTTCGAACCATCGTGATATTATTTTAGACTCGGCATTCCTTTGTGGAAAGTTTATTGAAAAGGGTATGGATACTGTTCAAATTGCGATTGGTGATAACCTCCTGATTTTTCCCTGGATTGAAGATTTACTTCGGGTAAATAAAAGTTTTATCGTTAAGCGTGGTTTAATTGCTGCTCGCCAGATTCTTGAAAGTTCTAAACGATTATCTGCCTATATTGCTGATACCCTCTCAAAAAACCAATCCATTTGGATTTCTCAACGCGAAGGACGTGCTAAAGACTCAAATGACCGCACTCAGGAAAGTTTATTGAAAATGTTGAATATGTATGGAGAAAATAATTTCTTGGATAATCTCTCTCAATTAAATATTTGTCCGTTGAGCATCTCGTATGAATATGATCCCTGCGACTATTTGAAAGCTATGGAGATGCAACAGCATCGTGATGACTCCTGCTTTAAAAAAAATACTCAGGATGACTTGTTGAATATGGAAACAGGTGTTATGGGTTACAAAGGGAGTGTTGTATATGAACTAACCGGTTCTATTAATCCTGATTTGAAGAAAATTGCGATAGAGGCTACCACTAAAAATGAACAGCTAACATTGGTCACTGAATTAATTGATAAACGTATTCATGCCAATTATACTATTTTTGCCAACAATAAAATAGCGTACGACTCAATTAAAAATTGTAAGCTTTTTTCAGGTGAATATACTACCCTTGAGAAGTTGGATTTTGAAAGATACTTGTCTTTGCAGATAGCAAAAATTAATCTTGAAAATAAAGATGATAGTTTTCTCAGGGTTAAATTGTTGGAAATGTATGCCAATCCGCTCATTAATAAATTAAAAACTTCTGCTACCTATTTAGAAGAAGGAGAATAAATAAAAAACGTGTACTGAAACTCAGAACACGTTTTTTTTTAATGAAAGCTATAAGTCTTGTGAACCCCACTTTAATAGCCTAGAATCTTCAACATAGATTTATAGCTCTGTTCTTTTGCAAATAGTTTAGTGAAATACTCACCATCTTCGTCCTGATCGATAATCACAAGTTTCGGGGCTGGTATTAAGCAATGCTGAATGCCACCAAAACCACTGAGAGATTCCTGATAAGCACCTGTATGGAAAAATCCGATATATTGATCGCATTCCTCATGCATTTTGGGAAGAAAAACGGCATTTGAATGAACCTCGGCATTATAAAAATCCTCACTGTCACAAGTCAACCCGCCCAAGTTTACCCGTTCATATTCCGAATCCCAATTATTTATAGCCAAAAAGACATATCGTTGGTTGATTGCCCATGTGTCGGGGAGTGTGGTCATGAAAGAACTATCAATCATATTCCAAAGTTCCCTGTCGTTTTGTTTCTTTTGATTCACAATGGAATAAAGCATAGCGCCACTCTCGCCAACTGTGTAGGATCCAAATTCAGTAAAAATATGAGGTTCCGGTACACCGTTCTGGGTACAGATGGTTTTGATCTGTGATACAATCTCTTCAGCCATGTATTCATAATCATACACCATGTCCAGATGTGTCTGGATCGGAAACCCGCCCCCGATATTTAAACTGTCTAGCTGGGGACACTTCTTTTTTAGCTCACAATACAGGTTTACGGCCTTATTTAATTCATTCCAGTAGTACGCAGTGTCCTTGACCCCTGTATTAATGAAGAAGTGAAGCATTTTTAATTCAACCTGAGGGTTGTTGGCAATATGCTTGGTATAATAAGGTATAATATCGTTATAGCGAATACCTAAACGGGATGTATAGAAATCAAACTTAGGTTCTTCTTCAGCCGCAATACGCATACCTACTTTGAATTTAATGTCAAAATCCTTTAGAAATAAGTCAAGTTCAAACTTATTATCGAGTACGGGTATGACATTCGTGAAACCCTGACGCATTAGATTCTGAATGTTTTCAACATATTGAGGGCGTTTGAATCCATTACATATTATAAAGGTATCAAGTTTAAGTAATTTCTGTTCATGTAATGATTCCATTATATTGATGTCAAATGCTGAAGATGTTTCAATATGTACATCATGTTTCAAGACTTCTTCCATGATAAATGAGAAGTGTGAACTCTTTGTGCAATAACAATAATTATAATCACCCTCATAATCTACTTTTGCCATAGCCACATTGAACATCCGTCGAGCTTTGCGTATGTTGTCGGCTATCTTAGGTAAATACGATATTCTTAAAGGTGTTCCGTATTGTTTGATAATGTCCATCAAAGGTACACCGCACCATTCTAATTCATTTTCAACAATGTTGAATTCTTCATTTGGAAATTCAAAACTTTGTTCAATAAGGTCTTTATATTTATTCTTCATTTTTCTATTGAGTAATAAATTGATATAATGTAAATGAGTTAGATTGAATGATTAATATTCAACTGAGTAAGTTAGATTGGTTTATTTATGTTGAAAAAGTCTGCAAAAGTAACTAATTATTTTAAAATAGGTTCCTGATAAGTGTTATTTTTCAGTTTATTGGATTTTATCTGTGTCTGTTCAATACTTTGGTTGGATGTAAGTTGATAGTTTTATGTTGATTTATAATTCGAATAATACAAGGATTTGGTCAATTTAGGTGTTTGATTCGTGAGATGTCTTCATATCCAGATTCATTAGATTGATAATTCCGCTATTAATTATATGATTCCTTTTAGTACTGAACAAGATTTTAGTGAAATCAAGGTTTGTTTATTTTTTGTTTAACAAAATAATACGGATAACTTAACCCTTATGTGCTCTGAAGTATCTCTAAGGCTTTCTTGAGTGGGTGTAAGGGAACTATAAAGGAATATAGACAGAAATGGTGTTGAAATTGAGATAAATGAATGAAAATAATTCTTTAATACAGGGAAACTGGTTAGCTCATAATGGAAATTTCTCCATAAATCAGTTGTCAAGTACAACAGTTAAAGTTATTTTTTCAATGTATTCCCTTCTAAATTAAACAGAATCTCAAAAAGTCTGTTATATTTGCATAGAATAATAAATGTGAGAGTCTTGAGAAGGCATTTATTTCCCCCTACTAATGATAACATGAGTAACAATATTTTTTTTAAGACGATCTGTCTGGCTTTAACGATCTTTTTTTTGCCCAACTGTTTATGGGGGCAGGCCAGTCTTCCATTTCTATATGATGGCGGGAATCCGGGTATTACTGTTGCCGGCCTGACTCAAACAGGACTTGGCACCGATTATATTTCCAGTCCTAAAATGAAATTTGATACTTCGGGAGCTAATCTGATCCTGAACTTCTCGGGTGTGCCTGGAATACTCTCCTTTAAATTGAGATGGAATCAAAGTACCCCTACAACCAGATTCCCGGGGGATTTTGCATTACAGGAATCAGCAGATGGTCTCACCTATTCTGCCGTTCAATTGTATAATGCATCTGCTGGTACGGCTTTGGCTAATGGAGCAATCGTTACGGAGTCATTTACTACCCTTTTATCTTCTTCCCGATTCCTTAAATGGATTTATTCCACTAGATCAAACGGAAATATAGCCTTGGGAGGAGTGAATTTAACTGAAGGCCTTAACTTCTCAACAAATTTACTTATTGGTTTTGGCTATCTAGCTGGCAGTGCCTCTTCTGGTGAACAATCCTTCACGGTTAGTGGCAATAACCTTACCAACAACATCAGTTTATCTCCACCTGCAGATTATGAAATTTCCACAGGTACAGGAACCGCATTTGTTGCAACTAATCCATTACTTCTAATCCACTCAGGCGGAGTTGTTCCAAATATAGCCATATATGTCCGTTTGAAATCAGGATTAGTGAGTGGTACATATAATGAAAATATTATGGCTGCTGTTGCCGGTGGTAATACCTATGTTGTTGCCTGTCGTGGAATAGTTGCTCCTAATCCTACTGTGACACTTACTGATATAACAGATCCGACTCTAACAACTATTTCCGGGAGTTCCGTTTCTCAAGAAATAAATGTGAGTGGCATGAATCTGAGTGCAGATTTAGGATTGGCAATTTCAGGAACAGATGCCAGTTTATTTACACTTTCGAACTACTCGGTTGTTCAAACAGGAGGGACTGTTCCGAATACTGTTGTGACCATAACCTATACCCCCAATGTTGTGGGCTCAAATGTAGCCTATTTAACGACGACGAGTGTGGGTGCTATGTCCGTAGTTCGGACTCTGAATGGAATCTCGTCCATTGCTACAGGATTGAATTCTTCCAACAAATCATTCGCTGTAAACGTCGAAAACGGCAATGTTGTGTTTCATGCTGCTGCCGGAGAATCAATTCAAATATTTAACACTACTGGTCAAAGACTGCTACAAAAGTTTGCTGTTGAAGGCATGAATCGCATTCCGGTTTCTGCAAAAGGCGTTTTACTTGTAAAAGCAGGTGACCGCTTTGCAAAAGTAATCATGTAAGAACAAGTAGAATCTGTAATAAAAAACAAGTTGGCCATTTGGATAACTTGTTTTTTATATACAGGTGTATTGAAACATGATGCATCCAATACTGGAGCTGGCCTGTAATCCCTGAAATTTGTATCGGTTATTATTTCTTATGGGTATTTGACAGCAGGTCAATGTTGTATTTGAATTTCTCATATCCAGCCCGTTTTATGGCTGAATGGGGAAATGTTTTATTGAATTCTTTTTCTGTTAATTGTTGCCAGTTATCCCATTTCCATTGTAGGATACTTTCATTGGGAGATAGTTCCGGATGAGCATGCGGTTTAGCCCATTTGGCATTCCAGGGGCAACTATCTGCACAAATGTCACATCCCAGTGCATTCCCAGATAGGCTGGATTGAAATTCAGGAGGTATGTCACTTTTACTTTCGATGGTCAGGTATGAAATACACCGGCGGGCATCGATAGATCCATTCTGTAAAGCCTTTGTCGGGCAGGCATTAATACATCGGGTACAGGTTCCACATCGAGGAATAAGGGGAGTATCATATTCCAATTCAATATTAAGCAGGAGAATTCCGATAAGGGTATAAGAACCCAAGCCTGGATGAATCAATTGGGTGTGTTTGCCTATCCAACCCAGGCCTGCACGCTCAGCCCAACGACGTTCGAGTATAGGAGCGGAATCTACAAATGAATGTTGTACATTGGCATTTATACTCTGTGGACCAAATGCTTCACAGATGGCCAGTTCGAGTTTAGATAATTTACTTTTTAGCACAGCATGATAATCGATAGCCGAATAGGCGTATTTCGCAATCTGAGGCGCGTCAGGGATTTGTTTTATCTCCGGATAGTAATTTAATAAGACAGCTACTACAGCCTTACATCCGGGAACTAAAACGCGTGGGTCTGTACGCTTTTCAAAGTTACGCTCCAGGTAATGCATATCCCCCTGCTTTCCTTCATCAAGCCACTGCCGCAGGTACAAAACATCTTCCGCCAAGGCTTCGGCACGTGCTATGCCACAAGCGTCAAACCCCAATGAAAGAGCAAGTTGTTTTATCATAATCCGGATTGCACGAGTTTATTCTGAATGACGGGAATTATAAGAGCTTTTCAATTGTTCTTTTTAATTCTTCCAATCCCAGGCTTCGGGAGATAATGTTTCCTTTCTTGTCCATTATGAACGTTGTCGGGATTTCGGATATATTGTATGATGCAACATATTTAGTGTTTGGCCCATTGGCATCACGAACACAAGTCCAGGGAATGTTTTCTGTAGATTGTTTCCAAAGTTGCTTGTTCTGGTCAAGGGATATCTGATAGATTTCAAATCCGCGTTTGTGGTATTTATCGTACAATTCACGTAATGCAAAAGTATAATCTACACTTTGTTTTGCTTCATAAGCTGAGAAGTCAAGTAAGATAACTTTCCCAATGAATGATGAGAGTTTGCGTTCCACATTGTTTTTGTCGGGTAAAGCAATGTCGATATAGCCTGATCCCTGTTTGGCAAAGACTTCATTCCACGCTTCTTTTTCTTTGGCCTGACGTTCGGTGTGAATGGCATCCATCACTAAAGCATATAGATTCTTACTCCTTTCATATTCAGGCATAAATGTGCTGTAGGAAGTGGCGACCGCTGCACAATACGGTTTATCCGTTTTGATATAAGGCGAAAATAAATAAGTATCGTTCACTTTTTGGTAAATGGCAAAATAAGCTGCTGCTGAACGGGGGTTCTGCAGAATCATTTTACGGGCCATCTCTTTATGGTTTTCAATGTCTTTCTCAATGACAGCAATTTTAGTATTCCGTTCATCGGCATCCATATCCGCTGTCAACGCATTGGCTAATTGCTGAATTTTCATGACTGATTTACGTAGAATCTGTATCTGACTCGAAGTGGAAGACCCGGATACAGTATAATCGGTGGAGAAATTGGCAGACTTGGCATTGATGCTGATCTCTTCACATGAATCAACAGCGAAAGTAATTACTTTGCCATTCAGCCTTAAACGGTAGAAGTCAGGATATGCAGGTCGATCGGATTTGAATTTGAACGACCCGTTAGGCCGTAAGCGTACCGAATCAAGGACGGTGGTCTTGAGTAACCCGCTATGTTCAAAATAGAGTTTTTCACCGCCGGCATCCTGAATGGATCCGGTGATATGAAATTTGGTGTTTTGCTTACAAGCAACCAGACCCAAGACTATCAGACAAAGAATAAGTGTTTTTTTCATGGCATTGTTGTAAATTTACAATCCCCTAAAACAGTTCAATGACTGTTTTAGGGGATGAATAAACAGGTTTTAATTCGTTTTGAATTTGTATTTTACCAGGGATAATTGTTCATTAGCTTCTACAATCTTATTCTTGAGACTTTCCTTGTAAAGTCTCAACTTCGATTGTAACTCTGCATCGCCAACTGCCAGCATCTGTATTGCCAGGATCGCTGCATTGAGTGAAGCATTGATTCCTACTGTTGCTACAGGAATTCCCGGAGGCATTTGTACGATTGCCAGTAAGGCATCCATCCCATCAAGAGTGGCATTGATCGGGACTCCGATAACAGGTAGTGTAGTCATAGAGGCTATTACTCCCGGTAAATGGGCTGCCATGCCTGCCGCAGCTATAATTACTTCAATGCCGTTCTGCTGTGCGTTCGAAGCAAATACTTCCACTTCACGGGGTGTCCGGTGTGCAGACAAGGCATTTATCTCAAAGGGCACTTCAAACTCATTCAGCAGAGCCGCCGCTTTTTCCATAACAGGCAAGTCGGATGTACTGCCCATGATAATACTTACTTTTGGTTTCATAGCTTGTTGAATTATTGAATCAATTAATTAATGGGTAAGGGAATTGAAATGTTATTACCGGCCGTTCTGATCGTTCCCCGATTATCAGTCTCCCCTGAAAATGCATAACTATCCTGGAATCAGGCCCCAATCAAAGCTTCATATTCAGTTGCTGTCAGTAACGCAGCCAGCTGAGCCACATCGGAAACACCTATTTTTACCATCCACCCTTTCCCGTAAGGATCATCATTCACTAATTCGGGGTTAGATTCCAATGCTTCATTAAATTCCAGAATTTCACCATCAACAGGTAAATACAGATCCGAAACAGTCTTAACGGCTTCTACAGTTCCAAAGACTTCCCCTTCGTTCAGTGTTTCGCCAACAGTTTCTACTTCTACGAAAACAATCTCTCCTAATTCGCTTTGAGCATAATCAGTAATTCCTACATAAGCAGCTTCGCCTTCTAAGCGTATCCATTCATGCTCTTTTGTGTACTTTAAATTAGCAGGTACGTTCATAATAATAAGTTTTTTTAGTTTGTAAAGTATGTTTAAATGTCGTTGATATTTAATTTACAGAATACCGGATAATGATCAGAGTATTTCACCTTGTCTGTTTTATATTCAATTGGGGTAAACCCTACGAAATCATACAGAACATAATCAATACGGAAATGGTAATACCGGTCATTGAAAGTCCAGCCTAAACCACTGGAGGTCTCGGCAAAAGCATCTTTTAATTTCCCTTTTACAGTGGTATAGGCGTACGATGTAGGCACGTCGTTGAAATCACCGCAAGCAATCACCCGGTAGGGCGACTCTACAATTACTTTGGCAACAGCATCAGCCTGTTGAGAACGCAACCGATAGGCTAAACCCAGCTTATTGGAAAAATTCCGGGTTATTCCCTTTAGGTTTTGTGTGTCAAAGTTTTCTTTCAAACTACGGGGCATGTTTTTGTCATGCTCGGTCAGTCGGTTTGATTCCAGATGATTATTTACCAACCTGATTATTTTCCCATGTATATTTATATCCGAGAAAATCGAGACATTATACTCTGATGTATATTTGATTTCCTGTTTGTTTATAATCGGGTATTTTGAAAAAGTAGCAACTCCCGAAAGGCTTATATTATCTTTCTTCTTTTGTTTGTATAGGATGTGTTTGTAGGGATATTTTTTAAAAATACGATAAATATCTTTTTCTGTCAGGTATTCATTGTTGCTGCTTACCGTAAATTCCTGCAAACAGACAATATCGGCATCCGAGTCCAGAACATATTGCATAACCTTGTTTGGGTTACGGCGGGTATGTTTTTTCTGTTCACCACTCATTTTTGTGTTATAGGTCAGTAGGCTGATCGGATTGTTCGAGGGTGCTGCTTTGGTTTTTCCAAAATGAACCGGAATCGTATTGTTTATTTCAGAGGCTGAGAATAATAAGACACTTAATGAAATCAGAAAAAACCACTTGCGGGCGATAAGCCAGAAAACCACAAAAGCTATATTGGCGAAAATAGTTAAGGGGAAGATGAGTGCAAAGTAGGCAGGTAGGGTTAATTTATCCGGGCTTACCGCCGTCCCAATTAAAGTCATAAGCATAAAAAGGACTGCAACCATATTCGATGCCATCATTATCCATTTTACTAAAGCTCTTCCAAACATGACATTTAATTAACTCTGATTCGCAATATTGACTTGTGAATCAGTTCTTTTTCCCTTGTTCAAACAATTTCTTTTTTTCATCGGTAGATAAACTTTCGTAACCCGAAGTCTTAATCTTATCCAGAATCTTATCTATTTCAGCCATTTTGCGAACCTTATTCATGTTGAATTCAGCATCACTCATGGTCGATGTCCTGCGATTGGTATTTGGCCTCATTTTTAACTTGCGGGGTCCGAACAGGTCGGAAATTGCATCCAGGATACGGTTCAATCCTTTCGTTAAATCTCTTCCCTGTCGCAAAGATACAACAAATAAATAACCCGCCAAAGCACCTCCTAAATGTGCCAGCTCGCCTCCACCATTGTTCGAAGTAATGCCAAACAGGCTGGTCAGTACAAAGAATATCGCAATATATTTTAGCTTAATACTTCCTAAAAACATTACCTGCAATTCCATATCGGGTGCACGGAAAGCTGTGGCTACGATGATTGCCATGATGGATCCCGAAGCTCCCAGTAGAAGGCTTTCATGCAAAGTCGTTGCATAATACGGGAACAGGTTGTAGGATGCCACATACAGCAGGGCTGCCATAAATCCGCCTAACAAATATAAGCCTACCAGCTGCTTCTCGGAAAAGTACATTAAAAATATCCTTCCAAACCAGAACAAGGTAAACATATTGAAGAATATATGCAGGAATCCTTCGTGCAGGAACATATAGGTCAGGGGTGTCCAGGCCCGGTAAGCCAGCATTGATAAGTCTGCTGGAATTGCCAGGTAAGATAGTAAGAAAGTCCCTGAGATATTGAAGAGCAGGAGCAGGATCAACGTTAGTTTCAACAAAATAAACACGCTCGCGTTGATGTAAATCAATTTGACTAGTGAGTTTCCCTGCTTAAAGGTCTGCTTGATGTTATCGAGTACATTCATTTTTAAATTCCGGTGTTAAAGGGTTCTTTTCTTTTTCCAGATCAATATTAATACGGCTCCGAATAACATCCCTCCCAGGTGGGCGAAATGGGCTGTATTGTCGCCTGAAAAACGGGCAACTCCTAAAAATAATTCAGCCACACCATACAACAATACAAATACGCGTGCCTTAATGGGGATCGGTACAAAAAGCATCATGAGTCTGACTTCCGGGAACAACCATCCGAAGGCTAGTAATAACCCGAATACAGAACCGGAAGCACCAATGGTAATCAATGCGTTTAAAAACACCCTCTTTTGTTCTAAAAAAGCAGGGGCATTGAGGATATCCGAAGAAATAGCACTGTTGAGAGCTGCAATAGCCGAATGGTATTCGATAGTCCAAAACAATTCCTGTACAAGCCCGGCGCCGACACCCGTCAGTAAATAGTAAAACAAAAAACGCTTGGTGCCCCACAATTGTTCCAATACACCCCCAAACATATACAGCGCAAACATGTTAAAGAAAATATGACCAAGTCCACCATGCATAAACGCATAGGTTATAAGTTGGGCGGGATTGAATTTCGAGGATCCCCAATAATGCAATCCCAGGATATCCGTCAAATCCACATTTAAACCCCATTTCATAAATATGCCGGGCACTACAAGGCTTGCTAACCACAAAACAATGTTTATCGCAATCAGATTCTTGACTACTGGTGGTATTGAGTTTAAAAAAGAAGGTCTGTAATTGTTCATTTTATAAAGTTGAGTAATGAAATTTGATAATTAATACAATAATTGAACTGATTTCTTTTGTTCTAAAATGTTTTTGTCCCTGAAAGAGCATTTCACTTGAATTATGTGGGATGATACATCCTTTAAAACCCTTTATGTACTACATTTAGCGACGCAAAAGTAATGAAAATACCTTTGAAAACATGTTTTCTAACATAATTTTCAAAAAGACATAAAAATAAATGATTTTTTTTAATTTAAACGCTTGTATATTAATTACAATCTGCTACATTTGCAGAATCAATAATCATTTTTTTGTTGTATCTTATAAAAAAAATCAAAATCTTATGAACAAAGCAGAATTAATCAATGCCATCGCTGCTGAAGCTGGTCTTAGCAAAGTGGATGCAAAAAAAGCTCTTGACGCAGTTGTTAAAAGCGTTTCTGACGCCCTGGTTTCAGGCGATAAAGTTAGTCTTGTTGGTTTCGGTACTTTCTCTGTGGCTGTTCGTTCAGCTCGTCCGGGCATTAACCCAGCCACAAAACAGCCGATTAACATCGCTGAGAAAAAAGTTGCTAAATTTAAAGCTGGAGCTGAATTTACAGCAGCTATCAACTAAGTATTCGTGCATTGTTTTTATAAAAAAGGAATATGATACCATATTCCTTTTTTTTATGTTCGTGCCATTTCTCGTTGATGAGAGTCAATGGATTCCTTTCTATTCTTTTTAGAGGCAAATGGAAGCCGCAATTTTTTCGGATAAGGCTTTCCCCTTAAGCTCTTCCACCAGTTTTAAAGCAAACTCAATGGCAACCCCTGCACCCTGGGCAGTGCTGTAAATCCCTGATTTTACGATCTTATCTTTTGACAGAACAGCTCCTGTAAGTTGATTCTCGTATCCGGGGTAGCAGATGGCCTCTTCTCCCTTTAATAATCCCAGTTTTCCCAATATCGATGGCGCCGCGCAGATCGCAGCAATTGGCTTCTGTGCTCCGGCCTGTTGCAGGAGTAGTTTCTTCAACCCTTCATGGGCTTCCAGGTTCTTAGTCCCGGGCATGCCACCAGGCAAGTAGAGCAGGTTATTTTTACTAAAATCGGTTTCAGTAAACAGGCTGTCTGCCAGTACTGTAATGTTATGCGCCCCACGGACTGAATTCTTATCCGATACCGAGACGGTAGTCACCTCAATTTCGGCTCTCCTGAGAATGTCGATAGCGGCAATTGCCTCTACTTCCTCAAAGCCATCTGCCAGAAATATAAATACTTTCATAAAGTAATACTTTTAAGTTTAGAGCTCTGTATGTTCAATTATGTAATGGGAAATAAATAGTGTACTATTCCGCATGCCGGTCGCTTCGGGAATCTGCAGGCAACGTATCTTTTATTCTAATTTGTAATTGTAGGTAATGGAACCTACCTCAACATTTTTACCGGCGGTAAACCGGGTCCTGCTGGCTGCCGAAATGGCGTCCCTGCGCATCTCGGAGTCCGAGATTGTCGTTGGGGATCCAATTGACGTGCTGGTCACCCTGCCGCTCGCATCGACCCGTATAGTGACGGTTATCTTGCCTTCAACATTTTTCGGATAATTGGGTATGGCAGGTCTTCCATAATAATTACGGTTCCCCAGTTTTAAATCATAGGCTACTCCCGATGCGCTATTTCCCGCAGGGTTCCCCTGTACGCCATTTCCTGATCCTGATCCGGTTCCTCTGCCGGTTCCTGTCCCGCTGCCACTGCCACCACCTTTGCCGCCTGTGGCTCCGTTTTTACCAAACAGTCCGTTTACGGCATTGGCATTATTTATGGCAGTCTGTTCTCTCCTGTTTTTATCAGCCTGGCGTTTTTCACTTTCAATACGTTGGCTATTCGCTTCGCTCTGAATTTTACTAACACGGTCCTTCTCCTTTTGTTCGTTTATTGCTACCGAATTATCCGTTTGTGTGTATAAAGTTTGCCTGTCGGGAGAGGACGATGGGGTTGTCCTCGAAGAGGGTTGTGCCGGTTGAGTCGATTTGAACTGGGTTCCTGTCGATATATTGTTCGAGGATCCGCGCGAGGGTACCGCTACATAGCCCGATCCCCCGGCATCTTCACTATCCCCGAAGCTTACCAGGAATCCTTCGTTTTCTATCGAACTGGGAGCTGTTAAGACAACAAGCCATAATACAAGTAAAATGATAGTACTTGATAAAGTTGAGCCAATAAGACCATATAATTTTGATTTCTGCACGCTGTTATTTTTCAATAAATGGAGTGGATACTAAAAATTACAGACTAATTTTTCAATGATTATTCCATGAATAAACTCATTTCCAGGGTTTAAACCTGATATTTTGGTTGTAAAATATCCCGATCCTGAACCGTTATTACCTGTTACATCTATTCTAACTGCTTTTTATAGCGTTTTATTGTGTCCTCCAACCCAAAATAGAGTGCATCCGATATTAAGGCATGTCCAATCGAGACTTCTTCAAGCCAGGGTATCTCTGCATGAAAATAAGCCAGGTTTTCCAGGCTTAAATCATGTCCGGCATTCAATCCTAAGCCCAGTTTCTTAGCCAGTGTTGCTGCTGCCACAAAAGGGGCAACTGCTTTTTCACGGTCTTTCGGATAATCGGTTGCATAAGGCTCGGTATATAATTCCACACGGTCGGTACCTGTCATGGCGGCATATTCAATGTTTTTCAGGTTGGTATCTACAAAAATTGAGACCCTGATGCCTACACTCTGAAAATCGGCAACCACATCTTTCAGAAATTCCAGGTTGGTGACAGTATCCCAACCTGCACTTGAGGTGATAGCTTCCGGTGGATCGGGTACTAAGGTGACCTGATGTGGCTTAACGGATTTTACAAGTTTGATAAAGTCAGCGGAAGGATACCCTTCAATATTAAATTCTGTCTTGAGGATTGATCGCAGATCCCATACATCAGCATGACGGATGTGGCGTTCGTCGGGACGGGGGTGAACTGTGATGCCTTCTGCCCCGAAACGTTCGCAATCCAGGGCTACCTGACAGACATTGGGTGTGTTCCCGCCACGTGCATTCCGCAAGGTGGCTATTTTATTTATATTGACGCTTAACTTAGTCATTTTTTTTGGTTGAATTATTTTATGTTTGAGTGGACGATATTCCTTGGTTGAACCCAAAGTGCTTGCTTAATTTTAAACTTTTCCCTTTTATTGTCTGGTGATGCCGGGTAGTGACCGGTAACTCATAACTGAAATATTTGCGGGTTTCATTTTCATTTAGTTCCTTTGTATAGTTTATCCGGAGAACTAATTTGCTACAAAAATAGCTAAAAAAAAACAGAAGGGTATCACAAGCTTTTATCTTTCAATCTTTTTTAATCATTTCGCTCAAAACAGGCAAAGTAAACCCTGAAATTCTTCTTTTGTCGAATAAAATTATTCTAAAATTATTTAAATTATGAGAATTGCCATTTTTGGGAATATATACCGACCGGTAATTATTTCGCATATTCAGGTTCTCTTTGAGTATTTCAGCCAGAAACAGGCCACTATTTTACTGGACAAAGTATTGTATGATTTTGTCTTTCAGCATGGACAAATTGACCTGACAGGAACTGAGATTATTCAGGATGATGATTTTGTGGCTGACTTAGCCATGAGCATCGGGGGTGATGGCACTTTCCTGAATACTGCTGCCCGTATCGGACGTAAACAAATACCCATTCTGGGAATTAATACCGGTAGGCTGGGTTTTCTGGCCGACGTGTCCAGTGAAGATCTTATTCCCGCGCTGGATACTATCCTGGCCAATCAGTACCGGGTGGAGGAACGTACCTTGCTTTATGTGGAAACCTCAGATGGCACTGCTTTCGATTATCCCTACGCGTTGAATGAAGTCTCCGTCTTAAAACAGGACAGTTCATCCATGATGAGTATCAATGCCAGTGTGAATGGCGAAATGGTACATACCTATCAGGCGGATGGGTTGATTGTTTCAACCCCTACCGGCTCGACAGCCTATTCTATGAGTGTCGGAGGACCACTGGTTGTTCCGCAGGCTCAAAATATAATCCTGTCCCCGGTAGCCTCCCACAGCCTGAATGTCCGTCCGTTGATTATCCCGGATAGCTGGATCATCGAACTGGAAGTGCATAGCCGAAGTCAGAATTATCTGGTAGCCATCGATGGACGTTCAAAAGTATTGGAACATAAAACCAAGTTGCTGATCCGCAAGGCTGATTATACGGTATTGATTATAAAACAATTGAACCATACCTTCTTTGATACCCTGAAGAATAAATTAATGTGGGGAGTGGATAAGAGAAACTGATTGGTTGATTGGTTAATTAGTTGATTAAGTTGACTGGTTGAATGAGTTAATCCGATGAATGGTTTTAGGAGAATAAGAAATGGTAAATAGTAAATGATTAAATGGTAAATATAATATAATGAGAATAGTCTTTATGGGCACCCCGGAGTTCGCGGTGGAAAGCCTGAATATATTGGTGGAAAATAACTATGAGGTTGTTGGGGTGGTCACCATGCCCGACAAACCATCAGGCAGGGGACATAAACTCCAGTGCTCCCCGGTAAAACAGTATGCCCTGGAGCATAACCTGCCGGTGCTGCAACCCGAAAAACTGAAGGAAGAAACTTTTCTGGCGGAATTAAAACGCTTGAATGCCGATCTTCAGATTGTTGTTGCTTTCCGTATGCTGCCTGAAGTAGTGTGGAATATGCCGAAATACGGCACTTTCAACCTGCATGCGTCCCTGCTGCCCCAGTACCGGGGTGCTGCACCTATCAACTGGGCCATCATCAACGGTGAGAAAGAAACAGGAGCCACCACTTTTTTCCTGACCCACGAGATTGATACCGGGAAAATCATCCTGCAGGAGAAAATAGCTATTTCCGATACTGATAATGCCGGTATTGTTCACGATAAACTGATGGTCATGGGGGCGGGGATGGTGAAGAAAACCGTTGACCTGTTGATGCAGGGACAGATTGAAGGTATCGATCAGTCGCAGTTCATTCATCCTGAAATTGAATTGAAACCTGCACCAAAGATCTTTAAGGATACCTGCGAGATACAGTTGGATTGGAATATCGAAAAAGCCTATGATTTTGTTCGGGGGCTTTCCCCTTATCCTGCTGCCTGGATGGATATTCAGTTCCCCGGACAACCCGGTAAAGTAACCCTGAAAGTCTTTGAAACTGAAAAAGAACCGGAAGAACATTCCTTGCCCATAGGTACTGTTGTCACTGATGGTAAAAAGTTTGCCAAGGTAGCTTTATCCGATGGTTTTATTCAGTTAAAGGCAGTACAGGTCTCCGGCAAAAAACGCATGGATATCGGCGAATTGCTCCGTGGCATGCGCTAACCTCAACTTTTCAAACTTCAACCCCAAACACGAAAACGCTCAAAGGTGCTTCGCACGCTTTGAGGTTTTTGTTTCTATTTTACAGCAATCGTTTCAATCTCCACCAGCGACCCCAGGGGCAGTGCTTTTACCGCAAAAGCTGCCCGGGCAGGACATTCCGTCTGATAATACTTCTTGTAAACGTCATTCATCCCTGCAAAATCAGCTATATCCGACAAGTATACCGTCGATTTCACCACATCCCCAAACGTATAGCCTGCTTCATCGAGTATCGCGCGGATATTTTCAAAAACCTGTTCCGTTTGTCCGGTGATGTCTGTTGCTTCAATTTTACCTGCAGCCGGATGAATCGGTATCTGGCCTGATACATACAATGTCCCGTTGGCTTCGATGGCCTGGCTGTAAGGCCCAATGGCTGCCGGTGCCTTGGAAGTGTTGATTACTCTTTTCATGCTTTCTGTTTTTATTTTTGTTAATGCAAAGATAATCATATTTCTGATTTGACGATTTGTAAACCTCCATTTTGATCCATATTCAGTTTCTATTTTCCTATAACGCTAGAGTATAAGTACTTGACAATAAGGCCGTAATTGCAAAATAGATTTATATTGAGTAACTTACAAAAAAAAGACGAACCACAAAAGTCACAAAACAATCACAAAAGCAATGAGATGTTACCAGAAAGAACACAAAAGATGAAAATACTAAAAGCATTTAAAATCTGATATTAAAAACCGAAAATCTTATGTGTACTTAATATTGACTTTGTTGGAATGGAAACTTCACTTTTGTGATTGTTTTGTGACTTTTGTGGTAATGTATTGCTTTAATGTATTTATTTTATGTCTGTTAGTGATGATACTATTTTGTTTCATGTATTAAACTCTAAAAAAGGTATTAAAATTCCACATGAATTTGATCCCGATTTGTTTCACTTTCCTTCCTGTGTATAGAGAGGGCAAAGAGAGGGCAAAGAGAGGGCATAGAGGGGGCAAAGAGAGGGTAAGGAGGGATATACCTCTCTTTGCCCTCTTTTTGATCTCTCTATGCCCCCTTTGAATTCTATGTCTACAAAGAACAAATCCTGAACAAATCCTTTAATTTATAGAAGTGTAGCATGCCATTTAAAATCAGATGTAATTTCCGGATACAGCCTGGCGTCCGACCGAAAAATCAAGGATGGCCCGCTACATATATACCCTCCCGTGAGGCCATAAGAACCTAAATTATCTTATCGGTATTTTGTTTTTAGCGAATGTCTTTTTTTTCTTACCTTTGCATTTAGTTTTAAGGAATGAGAGTGAAAGTTATAAGTCTGAAAAACAACAGATATGTAAATGGTTATTCCAATTTGTACATTGTAAATAAATAAATTGTAAATAAAAGATATGGAACTCGCAAGCAAATACAATCCCACCGACATCGAATCGAAATGGTATCAATACTGGTTAGACAAAGGTTTTTTCAAATCAAAGCCTGATGGTCGTGAGCCATATACCATCGTTATCCCGCCGCCGAATGTTACGGGTGTGTTGCACATGGGCCATATGCTGAACAATACGATCCAGGATATCCTGGTTCGCCGGGCACGTATGCAGGGAAAGAATGCCTGCTGGGTTCCAGGAACCGACCATGCTTCCATAGCCACAGAGGCCAAGGTAGTAGGTAAGCTGGCTGCCGAAGGGAAAACGAAAGCCGATATGTCTCGTGACGAATTCCTCAAAGAAGCCTGGATCTGGAAAGAAAAGCATGGCGGCATTATCCTGGAACAATTAAAGAAACTGGGTGCTTCGTGTGACTGGGACAGGACTGCTTTTACCATGGATGAAGCCTTTTCGGAGAGCGTGATTAAAGTATTCTGCGACCTGCACAACAAAGGAAAAATCTACCGTGGGGTGCGTATGGTAAACTGGGATCCGAAGGCTCTGACGGCATTGTCGGACGAAGAAGTGATCTTTAAAGAACAACAGGGGAAATTATTCTACCTGAAATATAAAATTGAGGGCGAAGAGGAATTTGCCGTTGTAGCGACTACGCGTCCTGAAACCATCATGGGCGACACGGCCATGTGTATCAATCCGAACGACCCGAAAAATGCATACCTGCGCGGTAAGAAAGTCATTGTACCCTTGATCGGCCGGGTGATTCCGGTGATTGAAGATGAGTATGTGGATATTGAATTCGGTACCGGTTGCCTGAAAGTCACCCCGGCTCATGATGTGAATGACTATATGCTGGGTGAAAAATACAACTTGCCCTCCATTGACATTTTCAACGATAACGGGACTTTGAATGAAAACGGGGCACAATATGCCGGAATGGACCGGTTTGATGTCCGCAAACAGATAGAAAAAGACCTGGAAGCAGCAGGACTGCTTGAAAAGACGGAACCTTATACCAACAAAGTAGGTTTCTCGGAACGTACGGATGCCGTGATTGAACCGAAGCTATCGATGCAATGGTTTATGAAAATGGAAGAGCTGGCCAAACCGGCACTCAAGGCGGTGATGGAAGATGATATCAAACTCTATCCACCTAAATTCAAGAATACCTACCGTCACTGGATGGAAAATGTGAAGGACTGGTGTATCTCCCGCCAGTTATGGTGGGGGCACAGGATTCCTGCTTATTTCCTTCCACAGGGAGGCTATGTAGTGGCAGGGACTCTGGAAGAGGCTTATCAAAAAGCATTGCTGGTGGTGACTTATCCATTGACTATCGACGAGTTGCGCCAGGACGAAGATGTGCTGGATACCTGGTTTTCCTCGTGGTTGTGGCCGATAGCCGTATTTGACGGTATCAACTACCCGGATAATGAAGATATCAACTATTATTATCCTACGAATGATCTGGTAACAGCCCCTGAGATTCTATTTTTCTGGGTTGCCCGTATGATCATTGCCGGATACGAATACCGGAATGAGTTGCCGTTTAAGAATGTGTACCTCACCGGGATCGTACGTGACAAACAAGGACGTAAGATGTCCAAATCCCTGGGTAATTCACCTGACCCGCTGGACCTGATTGCCCTTTATGGGGCTGATGCAGTACGATTGGGTATGTTGCTGACTTCTCCTGCAGGAAACGATTTGCCTTACGACGACAGCCTCTGCGAACAGGGACGTAACTTCAACAATAAGATCTGGAATGCATTCCGCCTGGTAAAAGGGTGGGAGGTAGCCGATATTCCTCAGCCTGAATCAGCCCGCCTGGCGGTGAAATGGTTTGAAGCACAACTGGGAAAGACACTGCTAGAAATAGAAGACCTGTTTGAAAAATACCGCTTGTCGGAAGCATTGATGGCGGTTTATAAACTTTTCTGGGATGAATTTTCGGCCTGGTACCTGGAGATGGCAAAACCTGTCTATCTTCAACCCATCGATCGCACGACTTATGACGCTACCCTTGGCTTTTTTGATACATTGCTGAAGGTATTACACCCATTCATGCCGTTTATCACCGAGGAACTCTGGCAGGCATTGGAGGAACGCAAGGATGGTGAGAGCATCATGATCCAGCTCCAACCAAAAGCAGGGGACGTAGACGAAGTCTTGATTTCCAATGTGGAATATGCCAAAGAAATTATTGCAGGGATACGGGCAGTCCGGTTGCAAAAGAATATCCCAAACAAGGAACACCTGAATTTGCAACTCATTGGAGGGCACAATGTCGAAATGAATGCCATTATCATAAAACTGGGTAACCTGGAAAGCATTCAACCCGTTACCGAGAAAGCTCCGGGTTCCATTTCATTCCTGGTGGGTACTACTGAATTTGCCATTCCGATGGGAAGCCTGATCAATGTGAAGGAAGAAATTGAGAAAATGGAAGCTGATATTCTTTACTACCAGGGATTTCTTGTTTCAGTTGCCAAGAAGCTCAGCAACGAACGTTTTGTTGCCAATGCTAAAGCGGAAGTAGTGGATGCAGAACGTAAGAAACAAGCGGATGCCGAAAGCAAGATTGCTTCGTTGAAAGAAGGGATTGCATCGTTGATGAAATAATTTTTAGGGAATGCTGCTTTAGCAAACACAGGCATAGAGAAACCGAACAAAACTGAAGTAATTATCAGTATTGTTCGGTTCTTTTTTTAGTTGAACTTTTTGCTGTAATATTCGGGTTAATATTATAATAGTAAAACAATAACTTACTTTTGTGTGATTATATCCTGTTGGACATATAAACCACGTAATTATGAGAGCAATAGAAATTAATGCAAAAACGGACATTCATGGCCACCTAAAGTTGAATTATCCTTTGCATAAAAGCGAACAGAATGTGCGTGTTATCATTCTTGTTGATGATAATTCAACTGTTGATGAGGAAGAGCAGTTGTGGCTGAATGCTGTTTCTTTGAATCCTGCATTTGATTTTTTAAAAGAACCGGAGGAAAATATCTACTCAATGAATGATGGAGAGCCTTTTAATGATAAAAAATAATATTATTCTGGTTCCATTCCCTTTTGATGATTTATCTGCTTCAAAAGTTAGACCTGCAATTTGTTTAACCTCCGAAATAGGAAAACAGAATCATGTGATTATTGCATTTATAACCAGTAAAATACCGGATGACCAAGTTGAAAGTGATTTGAAAATTAAAAAGGATTCGGAAAATTCATCAGGTACAGGCTTATTAGTTGATTCTGTCATAAGACTGCATAAAATCGTTACTATACCCTCGAGTTTAATAAAAAGAAAGTTAGGTTCAATTAATAAAGTTCTTGAAATTGAGGTTGAGAGAAAACTAAAATCACGTTTTAAAATCAAAGTATAATATCTAAATCAGGAAGATCTGGAGGGACATTTGCCCATAAAGATATTGCAATTGAATTTGCTTCCTGGATATCAATTGAATTTAAAC